>Ga0070741_10000241_pt1 | contig 209796 bp, 201 predicted proteins | sample Coa_R1_4_FD_66440 | JGI IMG/M metagenome (GOLD analysis project Ga0070741, IMG submission 66440) | Surface soil microbial communities from Centralia Pennsylvania, which are recovering from an underground coalmine fire - Coalmine... | ecosystem: Environmental > Terrestrial > Soil >... | reverse complement strand
GAAATTCTCCAGCTCAAAGAAGCGATCAACACCATGGTCGATCAGCTCCGCAGCTTCGCCGCCGAAGTCACCCGCGTCGCCCGCGAGGTCGGCACCGACGGCAAGCTCGGCGGCCAGGCCCAGGTGCGCGACGTGAGCGGCGTGTGGAAGGATTTGACCGAGAGCGTCAACATCATGGCCGGCAATCTGACCGCCCAGGTGCGCAACATCGCCGATGTCACCATCGCGGTGGCCAACGGCGATTTGTCGAAAAAAATCACTGTCGACGTGCGCGGCGAAATCTTGCAGCTCAAAGAAGCGATCAACACGATGGTCGATCAGCTGAACGCCTTTGCCGCCGAGGTGACCCGCGTCGCCCGCGAGGTCGGCACCGAAGGCAAGCTCGGCGGCCAGGCCCAGGTGCGCGACGTGAGCGGCGTGTGGAAGGATTTGACCGAGAGCGTCAACATGATGGCGGGCAACCTGACCGCCCAGGTGCGCAACATCGCCGATGTCACCATCGCCGTGGCCAACGGCGACTTGTCGAAAAAAATCACCGTCGACGTGCGCGGCGAGATTCTGCAATTGAAAGAGGCCATGAACACCATGGTCGATCAGCTAAACGCCTTTGCCGCCGAGGTGACCCGCGTCGCCCGCGAGGTCGGCACCGAAGGCAAGCTCGGCGGCCAGGCGCAGGTGCGCGACGTGAGCGGCGTCTGGAAGGACTTGACCGAGAGCGTCAACATGATGGCGGGCAACCTGACCGCCCAGGTGCGCAACATCGCCGATGTCACCATCGCCGTGGCCAACGGCGACTTGTCGAAAAAAATCACCGTCGACGTCAAAGGCGAGATTCTCCAGCTCAAAGACACCATCAACACCATGGTCGATCAGCTAAACGCCTTTGCCGCCGAAGTGACCCGCGTCGCCCGCGAGGTCGGCACCGACGGCAAGCTCGGCGGCCAGGCTCTCGTCCCCGGCGTCGCCGGCACCTGGAAAGACTTGACCGACAGCGTCAACGCGATGGCCGGCAACCTGACCGCCCAGGTGCGCAACATCGCCGATGTCACCATCGCCGTGGCCAACGGCGATTTGTCGAAAAAAATCACCGTCGACGTCAAAGGCGAGATTCTCCAGCTCAAAGACACCATCAACACCATGGTCGATCAGTTAAACGCCTTCGCCGCCGAGGTGACCCGCGTCGCCCGCGAGGTCGGCACCGAAGGCAAGCTCGGCGGCCAGGCTCTCGTCCCCGGCGTCGCCGGCACCTGGAAAGACTTGACCGACAACGTCAATTTGATGGCCGGCAATCTGACCGCCCAGGTGCGCAACATCGCCGATGTCACCATCGCCGTGGCCAACGGCGATTTGTCGAAAAAAATCACCGTCGACGTGCGCGGCGAGATTCTGCAATTGAAAGAGGCCATGAACACCATGGTCGATCAGTTAAACGCCTTCGCCGCCGAGGTGACCCGCGTCGCCCGCGAGGTCGGCACCGAAGGCAAACTCGGCGGCCAGGCCCTCGTCCCCGGCGTGGCCGGCACCTGGAAAGACTTGACCGACAACGTCAACGTCATGGCGGCGAACCTGACCGCGCAGGTGCGCGGCATCGTCAAGGTCGTCACCGCCGTCGCCAACGGCAGCTTCAAGGAAAAACTCACCGTCGAAGCGAAGGGCGAGGTTGCCGCGCTCGCCGAGACGATCAACGGCATGACCGACACCCTGGCGATCTTCGCCGAGCAGGTCACCACGGTCGCGCGCGAGGTCGGCGTCGAAGGGCGCCTCGGCGGCCAGGCCAACGTGCCCGGCGCCGCGGGCATCTGGAAGGATCTCACCGATAACGTCAACCTGCTCGCCGCCAATTTGACGACTCAAGTGCGCGCCATCGCCGACGTCGCCACCGCGGTCACCAAGGGCGATCTCACCCGCGAGATCCAGGTCGACGCCCGCGGCGAGGTGGTGGAGCTCAAGGACAACATCAACGCGATGATTCAAAATCTCCGCGCCACCACCGAGCAAAACACCGAGCAGGACTGGCTCAAGACCAACCTGGCGCGCTTCACCAACATGCTCCAGGGCCAGCGCGACCTGACCACCGTCGGGCGCATGCTGCTCTCCGAGCTGGCGCCGCTGGTGAACGCCCAGTGCGGCGCGATCTATCAAATGGATGCCAGCAACGGCCGGCCGCACTTGAAAATGCTCGCGAGCTACGCGCGCGCCGAGGGCGAAAATCACACGGAAGTTCCCCTCGGCGCCGGCCTGGTGGGCCAGTGCGCGCTGGAGAAAAGCCGCATCCTGCTCTCGGACGTGCCGCGCGACTACATCCGCATCAGCTCGAGCCTGGGCGAGGCGACGCCGCGCAATTTGATCGTGCTGCCGGTGTTGTTCGAAGCCGAGACCAAAGCGGTGATCGAACTGGCCTCGCTGCGCGAGTTCACCTCCACCCACCTCACCTTCCTCTCGCAATTGACCGAAAGCATCGGCATCGTGCTCAACACCATCGAAGCGACCATGCGCACCGAAGGCTTGCTGCAGCAGTCGCAAAAGCTCGCCAGCGAGCTTCAGGCGCAGCAGAAGGAATTGCAGCAGACCAACGAAGAGCTCGGCCACAAGGCGCAGCAGCTCGCCGAGCAGAACGCCGAGGTCGAGCGCAAGAATCAGGAAATCGAGCAGGCGCGCTACGCGCTGGAGGAAAAGGCGGCGGAACTGGCGCTGACCTCCAAGTACAAATCGGAATTTCTCGCCAACATGTCGCACGAGCTGCGCACGCCGCTCAACAGCATCCTGATTCTGGCGCAGCAACTGGCCGAGAACGCCGAGGGCAACCTGACCCCCAAGCAGGTGGAGTTCTCGCGCAACGTCTACGCGGCCGGCGCCGATCTGCTGAATCTGATCAGCGACATCCTCGATCTGTCCAAGATCGAGTCCGGCACGGTCACCGTCGAGCCCGAGGAAGTTTCTTTCGCCAGCGTGCGCGACGCCGTGGAGCGCAGCTTCCGCCACGTCGCCGAGACCAAGCATCTCGCCTTCGACATCGAAGTCGATCCGCAGCTGCCGCGCAGCATGAACACCGACGTGAAGCGGCTCCAGCAGGTGCTGAAAAACCTTCTGTCCAACGCCTTCAAGTTCACCGCCCACGGCCGGGTGAGCTTCCACATGGAAGTCGCCACCGGCGGCTGGAGCCCGGATCACGCGGCGCTCAACAACGCGAGCCGAGTGATCGCCTTCGCGGTCAAAGACACCGGCATCGGTATTTCGCCCGACAAGCAGAAAATCATCTTCGAGGCCTTTCACCAGGCCGACGCCGGCACCAGCCGGCGCTACGGCGGCACGGGCTTGGGGCTGGCGATCAGCCGCGAGCTGGCGACGCTCCTGGGCGGCGAGATCCGCCTCAACAGCGCGCCCGGACGGGGCAGCGTTTTCACTTTCTATCTGCCGGAAAATTATCTCGGCCCGCACGCGAGCATGCTGCCCGATGCGGCCTCGGCGCTGCGCCCGGCGCCGCTGATCGTGCATCAGGTTTCCAAGCCCGAGCCGATCCCCGACGACCGCGAATCGATCGCCCCCGGCGACGCCGTCGTGCTGATCGTCGAGGACGACCCGCACTTCGCCCAGGTGCTGCTCGATCTGGTGCGCGAGCAGGGCCTGAAAGGCGTGGTCTCGACCCAGGGCGCGCACGTCCGCTCCCTCGCCCATCAGTTCAATCCGCTGGCGATCATGCTCGACATCTTTTTGCCGGACATGCTCGGCTGGACCGTGCTCAACCACTTGAAGCAGGACCCGGCCAGCCGCCACATTCCGGTGCAGATCATCAGCGTCGAGGAAGAGCGCCTGCAGGGCCTCGGCCACGGCGCCTTCTCGTACCTGATCAAGCCCGCCACCACCGACGAATTGAAGCGCGCCTTCGACCGCGTGATGCGCTACGCGCAATCGCGCCGGCGCCGCCTGCTGGTGGTCGAAGACAACGAGATCGAGCGCCAGGGCATCGTCGAGCTGCTCGAGCACGACGGCGTCGAGATCGCCACCGCCGGCAGCGGCGAGGAAGCGCTCGCGGCGCTCGGCGCCGGCCGCTTCGACTGCCTGATTCTCGACCTGCGCCTGCCGGATATTTCCGGCTTCGAATTGATGGAAACCATCCGGCAGAACCCCGATCTGCGCGAGCTGCCGATCGTGGTGTGCACGGGCAAAGATCTGACCGCCGAGGACAGCCAGCGCCTGGCGCGCATGGCCGAAAGCGTGGTGCTGAAGGACGTGCAGTCGCCCGAGCGCCTGCTCGACGAAGTCTCGCTCTTCCTGCACCTGGTCGCCGCGGACCTGCCGGCCAGCAAACAGCAGATGCTCGAGCGCCTGCGCCGCTCGGACGAGGCGCTGATCGGCAAGAAAGTGCTGGTGGTCGACGACGACGTGCGCAATATTTTCGCGCTGACGAGCCTGCTCGAGCAGCACGGCGTGCGCGCGGTCAACGCGGAGAACGGCATGGAAGCGATCTCGCTCCTCGATCAGGACCCGGAGATCGACGCGGTGCTGATGGATATCATGATGCCGGAAATGGACGGCTACGAGACCATGCGGCGCATCCGGCTGAATGCCAAGCACCGCCTGCTGCCGATCCTGGCGCTCACCGCCAAGGCGATGAAAGGCGATCGCGAAAAGTGCCTCGAGGCCGGCGCTTCGGACTACATCGCCAAGCCGGTCAACACCGAAGAGCTGCTGTCGCTCCTGCGCATCTGGCTTTTCGGCAAGCAGCGCAGCGCGCGCATCGCTTATGAGCAGCGAGCCGACAGCTAACATCCTGATCGTCGACGACGATCCCAAGACGCTCCTGGCCATGGAAGCGCTGCTCTCCGGGCCGGGCCGCACCGTCGTCACCGCCGCCTCCGGCGAGGAAGCGCTGCGCTGGCTGCTGCGCCGGGATTTTTCCGTGATCCTGCTCGACGTGCGCATGCCGGGCATGGACGGCTTCGAGACCGCCGATCTGATCCGCCAGAGCGAGCGCCTGCGCCACATTCCGATCATTTTTCTCTCGGCCATCGACACCCTCGAGGCCGACGTCTACCGCGGCGCGGCCAAGGGCGCGGTGGATTACCTGTTCAAGCCGGTGGTGCCCGAGGTGCTCAAGTCCAAGGTCTCGGTCTTCGTCGATCTGTTCCACATCAACGAGCGGCTCAAGCGCAAAGCCGTGCAGCAGAGCGAAGAGCGCTTCCGCCTGCTGGTCGAAAGCATGCAGGACTACGCGATCTTCATGCTCGACCCCGAAGGCCGGGTGACGTCGTGGAACACCGGCGCGGAAACCATCGAGGGCTTTCAGCACGAGGAGATCATCGGCGAGAACTTCGCGCGCTTTTATACCGAAGAGGACCGCGCCCAGGGATTTCCCGAGCAGGCGCTGCGCCAGGCCGCGCTCGAGGGGCGCCACGAGCAGGAAGGCTGGCGCGTGCGCCAGGACGGCGCGCGTTTCTGGGCCAACACCGTGGTCTCCGCGCTGCTCGACGAGCACAAGACGCGGGTCGGGTTTTCCGTGGTGATGCGCGACCTCACCGAAAAAAAACGGGTCGAGGAAGTGCTGCGCGAGAGCGAGGCCAAGCTCCGCCGCCAGGCCCAGGAACTCGAGCAGCAGCTCATCGCCTCGGGCCGCCTGGTTTCGCTCGGCGTCGTCACCGCATCCATGGCGCACGAGTTCAACAACCCGCTCGGCATCGTGATGGGCTTCGCGCAGCAGCTCCTGAGCGAGTTCGAGCCCGACACGCCGAACCATCAGGCGCTGAAGATCATCGACGAAGAAACCCGCCGCTGCCAGCGCATCATTCAGGAGCTGCTCCAGTTCTCGCGCCCGAAGAACGCCGATCTCTGTCCCACCGACGTGAAGCTCGCCATCGACAAAAGCTTGAACATGGTGGCCAACCGTCTCTACAAGCAGAAGATCGAAGCCAGCGCCGCGGTCGCCGACGATCTGCCGCCGATCTCCGCCGACCCGCAGCAGCTCGAGCAGGTGCTGATCAATCTTTTTCTAAACGCCATCGACGCCATGCCCGCGGGCGGGAATCTCCGCGTCGAAGCCGGCATCGAAGCGTCGGACGGCGACGGCGGCCGGCTCGCCATCGCGGTGAGCGACAGCGGCGGCGGCATCGATGCCAACGACCTCGACAAAATCTTCCAGCCGTTTTTCTCGGCCAAAAAAGGCAAAGGCATCGGCCTCGGCCTGTCGATCACCGAGCGGATCATCAAAAATCACGGCGGCACGATCGCGGTGGAAAGCCAACCCGGCCGGGGCACGAAATTCACGATTCACCTGCCGCTCGCGCCCGCGGCCGGCGCGGCCGGATTGCCGCCCGCGGCCGAGTTCGAAGACATCGACGAAGCGCTGAAACTCTTTCGCGCCAAAGCCTGAGCGCGCATTTTTGCGCCGCTTTTCTCTTCCATCGCCCCGCGGGCTTTTTTACTTTTTAATTTTTACTTTCTACTTTTATTGTAGTGGGAAAAAAGATTCGGGATAATGAAGCCAGCCATTTTTTTCTGGCTGGAGGCCGGCAATGAAATTCGCCCGTATCAGCATCAACCCCAAGCAGATGGACGGCGTCCCCTGCATTCGCAGCCTGCGCATTCCCGTGGCCACCGTGGTCGGCATGCTGGCCGACGGCATGGCCGACAAGGAAATTCTCGAAGCCTACCCCGACCTGGAGTCCGAAGACATCCGCGAGGCGCTGCGCTTTGCCGCCGCGGCGCTGCGCGAGCGCGCGCTGCCGCTGATCGAGAGCCGGTGAATTTTCTGATCGACAGCTCGCTGTCGCCGCTCCTGGCCGAGCGGCTGCGGCGCGCGGGGCACGATTCCGTGCAGGTGCGCCGCTACGGCATTCACAAAGCCGAAGATGAAGTGATTTTCGAGCGCGCCGCCGAAGAGGCGCGAGTGCTGGTGTCGGCCGATACCGCTTTCGGCGCGCTCCTCGCCGGGCGCCAGGCCGCCAAGCCGTCGCTGATTTTATTTCGCGGCGAGTCGCCGCGGCGCGCCGAAGCGCAGGCGGCGCTGCTGCTGGCCAACCTCGGCCACATGGCCGAGCTGCTCGATCAGGGCAGCCTGATCGTTTTCGAGCGCGCCCGGCTCCTCAGCCGGCCGCTGCCGCTCCTGCCGCTGCGCAAGCCGTAGGTCGGATGAGCGAAGCGAAATCCGAACTCCAGCACCCACGGCGCGGCCGTTTGCTCGCAAGCTTGAGGCGGATTACGTATCGCGCTCGCTGGTCGGGCCCACTTCGCCCGTGCACCACGGCACGAAGGCCTTCATTCGGCACGTGGCGCCGTGGCGCTTGAGCTCGTTTTCGAAGATCTTGTGAATTTCCCGGTCTTCGTCCTCGTACTCGATCTGCCAGCCGCCCTCTTTCATGCTCCGGTCGGCGTTCTCGCCGCCGCCGCCGCGCCCCTTGTAAAGACCCATGTCGCCGGGGCGGAGCGCCAGGTAGCGCGCCCGTGTTGTACCCGAGTTGAAGTGCTGGTGAAAGCAGTTGTCGCTCGGCACCGTGACCATCGAGCCCAGCTGCCAGTCGCACTTGATCATGTCCGAGCGGTCTTCCTTGGTCCAGATGAGCGAATAGCCGCCGGTGCCGCTGAGCAGCACCAGGTGCGCGCCCGGGCCGTGGCGGTGCGCTTTTTTGTAGGTGCCGATGGGAAATTCGGAGATGTGGCTCTTGGTGTTGTTGTCGGCCATCTCGAGCATGGCGTTGATGCCGCCGGCGCCGCGCTCCTTCCAGCCGTAGAGCAGCATGTCGGGCGCGTTGGCGATGAAATTGGATTCCCAGATGCGCCGCGTGTAGAGCTTCCCTTTGCCGCTGAAGTAATCGTCTTCTCCGGCATAGCGATTGCGGAAGGCGTAATTGCAATTGAAAATGAAATTGTTATCGCGAAACAGCCGCATCATCGGCGGCGCATTGGTCACCGCGATATAGCGCGCCGGCTCCTGGCCGCTGCCGTTGAAATTCTGGTACTGCACGTTGAGCGGGATCGAAAACAGGCTGCCCGCCTGCCACTCGAAGCTGCTCTTGTGCTCGTCCTGCCAGATGGTGGTCGCGCCGCGACCCGACACCACGTAGATCGTCAGCTCGTAGAGATGGTGCTCGGGCTCGGACTTGCCGCCGGGCTTGATCTCGACCACGTGGCAGTCGTTGGGCATGTGGCGGTTATCGATGTGGATCACCGCGCCGCTGCCGCCTTTGCGCTCCCAGGGACCGAGCTCGATCTTGGCCAGGCTGGGAAAATAAAAATCCTTGTAGACCCGCACGCCTTCCCGCTCGAGCCATTCGCCGTACGGATCCGATTTGTTGAAGTCCTTGAGGCCCTCTTTGGGCGTCTCGGCCACTTTCATGTCCGTGCCTAGCATGACCACAGTGAGTCCCTCCTCTGGCAAATAAAAAAGCCGCCGCGCGCTTCGCGCCGCGCGGCTATGCTGATCACTGCCATAGCCGATGGGAGGCGAGCTTGTCAACGAGAGCAACGCGAAACACGGGCGCGCACGCTCGCTGTTGTACCGCCGGAGGTAAGGATTTTTCCCACTGATCGCCGCGGAAGAATTTTTTTTCCAACTCCAAGCCTCGGACATTGCTGGACTAAAGGCCGAGACCCCCGGTGGCTTATCGGTTGCGAAATTTTTCTTGCGGGCGAGCAACACAGACGGAGGCGAGCGATGATGCCGGGTTTGATCCGCACCTTGCCCCGCGATGTTTCCGCTATTCGCCCTCGATCGTATCTGGGTTTCGCCGCCCGAGGCTCTGATCGCGGTGGCCTGCGTCAAGACGCCGTCACGCGGATCGCCTCGGATCACCTGCCGCTGAAGGCGGCCGTTTTGCCGCCGGGATCGAGCGGCGGCAAAGCGTTTTCCCGTCCAGCAGCGCGGCTAATTGGTCCGGGTGCGCTGGACCTGCAGATTGTTGACTACACGGGTGACGCCGCCGGTGTGCTCGGCGATCTCCGCGGCGCGCGACTTCTGCTCGGGCGACTCGACCACGCCATTCAGCGAAACCACGCCGTTGTCGGTGTCCACGTCGATCCGGGTGACGCTCGATAACTTGTCCGCCGCGAGCTTCGACTTCACCGCGCCGGTGATCGTGGCGTCGTCCACGTTGCGTCCCGCGGTTTTGCCGGTCATCGCCTGGCAGCCGGCCATGGCGAATGTCAGCGCCAGCGCCGCCAACGTTCTGCCGATCATCTTCATACAAACCTCCATGAAATTATTTGCCGTTCGCGTTGGCCGGGCGCGTGCCGCGAGCGGCCCGCGCTTCGGCTGAGGAAAACTTGCGCAATGCGAGTGCCACCCAGGCGAGCGGCGAATTCTTAATGAATTCAACCGCTGCGCAAACCGGCGCCAAAAGACCGCGGGCGGCCATCCGAAAAACTCCGACAACCATAAAAGAGCCGGCGGCTTTTATCCTACAGATTCAACCGCGTTACGATTGGCCGACACCGGGGTTCGGGTCGCTTCCCGGCGCATCCGGTTGGCCAGGGCGATTGTCCGAGAAGAAGCCCGCGTTCTCGCTACACGTGAGCGGGAAAAGAAATCGCGCCGCCGCCATCGGTGGCCGCGGCGGCGCGCGGTGAAATTATTCTTTCTGCAGCTTCATCGCCCCGGAGATCGGGCGAAGTTTTTTCTGCACGAACTGCTCGAGGCCGGGACGCCCGCCGTGGGCGCGGATGGTGCGCTCGGAAATCAGGTTGGAAATCTCGAAGGCGACGTCGGGCGACGCATAGGAGCTGTAGTACCACGCGTCCTTCACGGCTTTGAGCGCCGGCGGACTTTTTTCGGCGAGACACTGGGCCAGGTCCGCGACCTCCTTGTCGAGCTCCGCGCGCGGCACCACCCGCGAGATCAGGCCGAGCCGCTCCGCCTCGCGCGCCGTCATCATCCTGCCGGTGAGCGCGTAGTAAAGCCCGTGCTTGGGCTGGAGATGCTCGGTCAGCACCGCCGTGGTTTCGCCCGCGGGAAAATGGCCGAAGTTCACTTCCGGCAGGCCGAAGCGCGCGTCCTCCGAAGCGATCGCGATGTCGCAGCCGGCGGTCACGGTCAGCGCGCCGCCCAGGCACCAGCCGGTGATGCGCGCGATCACCGGCTTGGGCAAAGTGCGCAGCATGACGCCGCGCCAGCGCCGGACTTTCTCGCGCAGCTCATCGCGCACCCGCGCCGGCTGATTTTCCAGCTCGAGGGAATATTGCTTCAGATCCTGGCCGGCGCAGAAATTCTCGCCGGCGCCGGTGAGGATCACCACCCGCGTCTCCTCGTCGTAGCGCAGCTCGGTGAGCAGCTCGAACATTTCCTTGTGCAGCTGCGGGCTCATGGCGTTGCGTTTTTCCGGCCGGTTGAACGCAATCGTCGTGATCCCCTTTTCGCGGGTCACCAGCAAAGTTTCGTAATGCGTCGCCATTTTCCTGTCTCCTTGTGGTTGAATGTTTTCGCGCCGCTATAAATTGGCACAGAACTGCGATATTGAATACGGCGATTAAACGCAACGCACCCCCGGAGGCAAGCGATGAAAGCGCTGTTCCTGGCAATGCTCTGGCTCGCAAGCTTCGCCGCGCCCGCGCGACCGCAAAGCGCGCCGCCCAAAAGCGCCGCCGAGCTGGCTAAATACCTGGGCGCCGACCGCGAGCGGATTTTATACGAAGGCGCGAAAAAGGAAGGCAAGCTCGTCTGGTACACCTCGCTGACGATTTACAAGGAAATGGCCCGGGCGTTCGAGACGAAATACCCCGGCGTCACGGTCGAGCCCTACCGCGCCACCGCGGTCAATCTGGTCAGCCGGATCTTGAGCGAAGCGCAGAGCAAACGCTACATCGTCGACGTGATCGAAACCACGCCCGGATCGCTGATGCTGGTGCGCGACAACAAACTTCTGCTGCCCTACAACTCGCCGCACCTTGCGGCGTATCCGGAAGGTTCCAAGGACAAGGCGCCGGGCGGTTTGTTTTACACCGGCGTGGACCGCGAGTCCTACGCCGGCATCGGCTACAACAAAACCGCAATCCCAGCCGCCGACGTGCCGAAAACTTTCGACGACCTGCTCAAGCCAACGCTCAAGGGCAAGATCGGCATCAGCAACGAGGAGATCGCCACCCGCGTGGTCGGCGCCATGCTCAAGGAAAAAGGCGAAGGCTTCATCAAGAAGCTCGCGGCGCAGGACATCCGCCAGTACGGCCTGCCCGCCCTGGGCATGAACGAGCTGATCGTCTCGGGCGAAGTGCCGCTCTCGTTTACCGCCGTGGACAGCAACGTCCGGATGGCCGCGTCGCGCGGCGCGCCGGTGGCGTGGCTGCCCGGCGATCTGGTGCCCGCCAACGCCGGCAGTCTCGGCGCCTTTCTGCACCCGCCGCACCCGCACGCGGCGCTTTTGTTCATCGATTTCATGATCGGCCCGGAAGGGCAGAAGCTCTTCTCGGAGAAATACGGCTACGGCAGCCCGCGCAAAGAGCTCGGCTTCAAACGCTGGTATCCCGAGCAAGGATTGTCGAGCTACGAGTACGCCAACACGATCGAGCGCTGGAACAAAGTGCTGCTGCAGATCTCGCGCAAGCAAAATTTCTAATGCAAGGAACGCCGCATCCATGCCGGGACCAACTTTCGTGAGATTTTCAGCCCGCCCGCTTTTTTGTTTCACCCTGCTGTTGGCCGCTGTAGGGGTCGATAGCGCAGGATCGGCCGAGACCCGGCCCTTTTACGAAGGCAAGACGATTCAGCTGCTGATTTCGACTTCGCCCGGCGGCGCCACCGACGTGGCCGGACGCCTGACGGCGCGCCATCTCGGCAAATATCTTCCCGGCCATCCCAACATCATCGCGCAGAACATGCCGGGAGCGGGCGGCATCGTTGCGGCAAATTATTTGGCCAATGTGGCGAAGCCCGACGGGCTCACGATTCTCGCCGTCAATCGCGCCAACTATCTCGATCAGATGGTCGGCCGGCCGGAGGTCAAGCTCGACTTCCGCAAGCTCAATTGGCTCGGCAGCTTCAACCGCGCGCCGATGATGATCGCCTGCCGCAAGGATTCGCCGCACACGAGCATCGACGCCATGCGCAGGGCGAAAAATCCGCCGCGCTTCGGCGAAGGCGGCACCGGCAGCATCAGCTACGTTTTTAGCAGTCTCGTCGCCGAGATTCTGGATTTCAAGATCAAGCACGTCACCGGCTACGGCTCGGCGCGGGAGATCGACCTGGGCATGGAGCGCGGCGAGGCGGACTGCCGCGCGACTTCGGACATCGCTCTGGTGCGCCCGCCCTGGCCCAACTGGGTGCAGCAAGGCTACATCGCGTTCGTGATTCAGCAGGGCCCGAAAAAAAGCCGCGTGCTGCCGGAGAGCGTGCCGACGATCCACGAGCTGGCGCCGGACAATGCCAAAGCGACCCTCGATTTGATGGACATCATGGTCGCCTACACCGAGTTCGATCGCCCCTTCGCGGCTGCGCCGGGGGTGCCGGCGGACCGTTTACAACTGCTGCGCGACGGCTTTGAAAAAATGCTCGGCGACCCGGGCTTTCAGCAGGAGGCCAAAAAACTGGTGGATTGGGACGGCGCCAGTTTTTTCCGCGGCGCCGATCTGCAGAAAAAAATCGAGCGCACCGTCAGCCAGCCGCCCGCCGTGATCAAACGGATCAAGGAAATTCTTTCCGAATCGGATTCGTGAGCGCTCGGCTTCGCGCGGGATGTTTACAGCGCGTCCGCCGGCCGGACCCGGCAAAGATAGGAGCGATGCGGCAGCGAGCCGCTGATCGGGTCGGCGAGCTCGGCGCCGATCAAAAGGCTCGGATTGGCCGAGCCCGCGCCGTAGGCGTCGTAGCCGGAGATCTCCAGCTCTTTGCATTCCTGCCACCAGCCGTGCTGGCAGCACACCACCCCGGGAGCGATGGCGTCGGTGACGTGCGCCCGCGCGCGGATCGCGCCGCGCGGGCTCTCGATGGTCATCCATTTTTTATTTTCGATGCCGTACAGCGCCGCGGTTTCGGGATGAATATCGGCGCTCGGCTCGGGCGCGTTTTTACGCAGCGCCGGGAGGCCGCGCAGCTGGCTGTGAATGTAGGCGGTGACTTTCGCGTTGGTCAGCACCAGCGGAAATTGCGCCGCCACGTCGGGCCGGCTGAGCGGGCTGAGCAGCGGCTCTTCGTAGACCGGCAGCGGCGCGAAGCCGTGGCGCGCGAAGCTGTGGCAATAGACCGCCACTTTTTTATCCGGCGTGTTGAAGCCGCGCGCGGCGCCGCGATCGTCGCTTGCCGAATATTTCAAATAGCGCGGCGCCGCCGGCACCGTGACCCCGCCGGACCGGGCTTTGAGCTCGCGCAGGGAAATGCCGCTCGGCGCCAGCTCGTGCTCGTAGGCCGCTTCGATGTCGCCGTGCCAGAAATTTTCGCCCAGGCCGAGCCGCTTGGCGAGCTCAAAAATGATCCAGGTATCGGAGCGCCGCTCGCCCAGCGGCTCCACCACGGCAGGCCGGTATTGCACATGCAGCTTGCCTTCGCGGCGATGGCCGAAGGCCGCCATCGCCAGATTGCTCTTTTCGAGAAAGCTCGCCGCCGGCAGCACGTAATCGCACAGCGCCGCCGTCGGCGTCATGAAGAGCTCAGCCGCCACGGCGAAATCGAGCGCGCGAAACGCCCTTTGTGCGCGCTCCGAATCGCCGGTATTCATCACCGTGTTGGAGCCGAAGTTGAGCAGCGCCTTCACGGCATAGGGCCGGCCCTCGAGGATCGCGGTGAAAATATCGTAGGCGGCGCAGTTGCCGGGCCGGGCCGGCGGGCCGAGCGGTTTTCGCTCCCGGCCGATGCGCTGCTCGGCCATTTCCTTGGGTAAAAATTCTTTCCCCGCCACGCCGTTGGCCGGCGCCTTGGGAAAAACCACGTTGCCGCCCTGGCGCTCGATGTCGCCGAGGAGCGCGTAGAACGTCGCGATGGCGCGGCTGGTCTGGGTCGCGTTGGTGTGCTGGCCCACGCCGTTGTGCATGTACATGCTGACCGGGCGATGGGCCGCGAGCAGACGCGCCGCCTCTTTGGCCTTCGCCGCCGCAACGCCGGTGATGGCCGCGGAATTCTCCGCGCGATACGCGCGCGCGAGCTCGGCCAATGCCGCGAACGCGGGCCGGCAGGAAATTGTTTGTCCGCCGCTGAGACGCACGGCGCGCGCGCCGAAAAGCGCCGGGCGCACCGGCGTGTGATCGAAAGCGCCGCTGGGCGCATCGTAGATCACCGGCGCATTGCCGATCTCGTCCCAGGCGACGAACCGCTCCGCAGAGCCGTTGCCCGTTAACTCCGCTTCGGTGAGCGCGAGCCCGCTATCGGCGCGAAGGAGCAGCCAGCCGTTGGTCCACCGGCGCACGAAATCCTCGTCGTAAAGCTTTTCTTCGATCAGCACGTCGATCAACGCCAGCGCCAGCGCGCCATCGGCGCCCGGCCGTACCTGCAGCAGCACATCCGCCTGCGCAGCGATGCCGACCCGGCGCGGATCCACCGCGACGATTTTCATGCCGCGTTTGCGCGCCGCGACGATGTCGTGAGCGAGGATCAGCGAAGTCGAGCTGGGATTGTGGCCCCAGAGCAAAAATGCCCCGCTGTGCGCCACATCGGGGGTGGGGATTTCCACGCCGAAGGTGTAAGTGAAGCCGGTGTCTTTGTGCCAGTTGCAGACATGGGTCGTGGAAACCCAGTTGGGGCTGCCGAAGCTGTTGAGAAAACGCGAGAGCCAGCGCTCCGCGTCGGACACCGAGGTGCCGCCGCCGGTGCCTTTGGCGAGCGCCACCGCGCGCGCGCCGTAACGATCGCGAATCGCGCCGAGCTTCGCCGCGATCTCGTCCAGCGCCTGATCCCAGCCGATCCGCTGCCAGCCGGGATCGGTTTCGCTCTTGGGGCGGGTGCGTTTTAACGGATAATCGAGCCGGTCGGGATGATAGACGAGCTCCGGCGCCGCCTTGCCTTTGATGCAGAAAACCCCGCCGTTGGGATGATCGGGATCGGCCGCCAGCCGCGTGACTCTGCCGTTCTCGACGGTCGCGATGGTCGCGCAATGCGCCGTGCACAGAGCGCAATAACCGCGCACCGAATGGAGGGAAGGCCCGTGCTCTTCCATGATGGATCCGACCATACAACAAAGCCGCGATGCCGTCCACGCGGCGGCGCGCGCGTTTAGAATTTGCGTTCCTCGAGCGGCGGCGGCGTCCACTGGTAGATCCAGGTTTCGCTCAGCGCCTGGCCGTCCAGCCGCAGGTAAAGCCGCAGATCGATGGGCTCGGTGCCGGCGTCGGGCCGGATGTCGAACAGAGCGCGCACGCCGTTGATTTCGTAGAGCGGCCGGGCCGAAGCGAGCTCAATCGCGCCGCGCGAAGCGCTGATCACCGGCTCGACGGCCGGGTTTTTGAGCAGCGCGGCAAGCTCGCCGCCGGCAAAATCCACGGCGAAGCGCCAGGAAAAATACTTGCGCTTTCGACCCACGACCCCGCCGATGCCGGTGCGCGTGGCCGCCACCCGCGCGAGCGCCGGCGCAAACGGCAACCGCGTGCCCCAGTGAAGGCGATAGCTGAACAACAGCTCCTCGCCCGGCTGCGGCCTGGGCGCGGGATTCCAGAACGCCACGATGTTGTCGTAAGTTTCATCCGCCGCCGGAAGCTCGACGAGCTGCACGGCGCCTTTGCCCCAGCCCGTAGCGCCGGAATTTTTCGGCTCCACCCAGAGGCTCGGGCGGCGCTCGTAGAAAACCCCGTCGTCCTGGTAGTGATCGAAGTTGCGGTCGCGCTGGAGCAGGCCGAAGCCGCGCGGACTTTCATCGAGGAAGGAATTGACGCGCACGCCCGCAGGATTGACCAGCGGGCGCCAGATCCACTCGCCGCCGCCGCTGTAAAGCGCCAGCCCGTCGGAATCGTGAATTTCCGGGCGCCAATCCGCGGCGATGCGCCGGTCGTTCTCGCCGGTCAGAAACATGCTGGTGAGCGGCGCGATGCCGAGGCGCTCGATCGTCTTGCGCGGATAAAGCGCCGCGTCCACGTCCATCGTGAGCGTGGCGGCCGGCGCGATGTCGAAACGGTAAGCGCCGGCGATGCTCGGTGAATCGAGCAGCGCGTAGACGGTCAGGCGCAGAGAATTTTTTTCCGGCCGCACCAGCCAGAAATCGCTGAAGCGCGGAAATTCCTCGGCGCGGTTCAACGCGGTATCGATCGCCAGCCCGCGCGCCGAGAGACCGTACTGGAGAAAATCGCCGCCCACGGCGCGGAAATAACTCGCGCCGAGAAAAGCGGCCACGTCGCGCTTCCAGTCGGTGTGAAACTGCACGCGGAAGCCGGCGAAACCCAGATCCCGCGGCAGCGCGGCGGGGTTCACGCCGCTCTCGGCGAGATCGAACCAGGCGGGGTTGTAGCGGATTTCCTGCGCCGCGCCGTTCGCCACTTCATACAGGCGCACGGGCTCCACGAACGTGAGCCCGCGATGAAAAAACTCCACCCGAAACTCGCGCCCGGCGCCGGCCCAGAGCGCGCGCTCGGCGCGGTAGCGAATGGCTTGATAGCGGTCCCAGTCGAGAGCGGCGAGAGGCTCCGGCAGAGAACGCGGCGGCGGCTCGAAGGGTTTTTGCGCCAGCGCCCGCGCCTTTCCTTTGAGCCACGCGTAGTCGAATGGCTGCGCGGCGGCCGGCGCGCCCCGCGCGCTGCGCGAAAACCCGGACGCCCAGGCGCCGGCCAGCGCGGCCGCGCCGGATTTGAGAAATTTTCGCCGCTGCATGGCTCGAAAAGCCACGCAATTGAAAGGCCACGGGCGCGCCGGCCCGCGCCGGATTTGAATGGGCCGGCGCGGCTTATTTTTCCGGCGGCTTTCCCGCCCACAACCTGTCGAAGAAGCCGCTCTTCTGCAGCAGATCGAGATAGCGCCGGTCGACGAGATCCTGCGGCCGGACTTTTTTCGCGCGCGGATCGGTTCTGGCGGTTTCGTCGATAATCGCCTGAAACGCCTCGTTCTTGAATTCCAGACGCGGCTCCAGCACTTTGATTTCCTCGTTGTACGCCGCATCCAGAGCTTTCTTGTCGCTGATGCGCAGCTGCTTGCCCAGGACCCGGTAGGTCAGATCTTTATCGAGAAAAATAATCTTCATCGCCTCGGCCGTCACGCGCACGAATTTTTCCAGCACCGGCGCGCGCGCCGCGAGAATCGAGCGCCGCGTCACCAGGGTCGCCGCGGCGAAGGGAATCTGCAGGTCCGGCCCGTAGACGACGTAGTTGTATCCCTGCGCGGCCGCTTTCGTGCCGCCCGCCGGACCGGTCATCGTCGCCGCATCGACCGCGCCGCTGAACAGCGCGGCGAGATTCTCCACCTGCCCGCCGGTCTGAATGAACGTCACGTCGGCCGGCTCCAGGCCGTTTTTGCGCAGCGCCTGGATCGCGAAATAATGCGAGTTGCCGCCGATCCGCGAGACGCCGATTTTTTTGCCCTTGAGATCTTCGGGCTTTCTGATCTCCGGTTTGCCCAGGATGCTGTGGGTCAGCATGTTTTTCGCGCTCGCGATAAACACCAGTTCGTTGTTGCCCTGGGCGTGCGCGCGCACGATCGCCTCGCCGCCGCTGATCGCGACCTGCGCGTCGCCGCCAAACAATGCCGCCGTCACCATCGGCGCCGAGGCGATGTAGACGAGCTGAAAATCGAGATCGTACTTGCGAAACAGGCCGGCTTCCTCGGCAATCCACGGCATCGACTGCGACATGGTGCGCGCCGAATAGAAACCGGTCAGCTTGTCCGCGGCAAAGGCGTTAAATTGCGCCGAGAGAAAAACGAGAACCAAACAGAAACCGGGCAGTTTTGATTTCATGCGCCACGCTCCTCCATGAAGTACCGCGCGCGATCCTGCGATCGAGCGCGACCTTATCAAAAACGAACCCATCGGCAAACCGCGATCGGCGGTGATACAGCGCACGCCTCTACTTCACGCAACACCGCTTGACCCCGGCGCTCTGCCGATGGTAGGCCATGTCACACGAGAAATATTTTCGGAGGAATGAAAATGAAAATCGTCGTCTTCGGCCCGGCGCGCCGCGTGGGCGCTTTGATCGGTGAGAAAATCATCGACCTCAACGCCGCTTTGACCGCATCGCTGCGCGAAGGCGGCGCCGCCAATGCCGCGCAGGAAGCCGCCCGGCGCCTGCCGGCGCGCCTTCTGTCTTTTATCGAAGCCGGCGCCGCCGGACTGGACGAAGCGCGCCGCGTGATCGATCGATTTTCAGGCGCCGCACCAGATCAAGAAGTCGTTCACAACGCCGCCGCGGCGAAAATCCACGCGCCCTGGCCGGAGCGGCGCATCGCCTGCGTCGGCGGCAACTACGCCGCGCACTTGGCCGGCATGTGGGCCAACCGCCTCGGCAAAACCGACGTGTCCATCGAGCAGATCACCGAGGAAGCCAGAAAGGCCGGCCAATGGGGCTTCTGGAAAGTCCCCGCGGAAGTCGCGGGGCCGGACGACACGATCCCTTTTCCCAAGCGTGTGACGTACTTCGATTACGAGGGCGAAGTCGCCATCGTCATCGGCAAGCGCGGCAAGAACATCCCGGCGGCGAAGATCGGCGAATACGTCTGGGGCGTGACGCTATTCCATGACTGGAGCATCCGCGACGGCGGCGGTACGGATCGGGCCGTCAGTTACAATCTGCAAAAGAATTTCGACGGCGCGGTGTCCCTGGGACCGTGCATCGTCGTCGGCGAGCTCGACCACCAGAACGTCGCCGCCGAAACCCGGGTCAACGGCGTGGTGCGGCAAAGCTATAATACAAAGGAAATGATCTGGAGCTTCGGCGAAGTGCTCGAATATCTCTCGCGGGATTTCACGTTCGTGCCCGGCGACGTCATCGCCGGCGGCACCTCGGCCGGCACCGCGGCGGACAAATCGCGCCGCGGCCCCGACGGCAAACGGCCGCTGGATTTATTTTTGAAAGTCGGCGACAGCGTCGAAGTATCGTCGCCCCAAATCGGCGCGCTTGCGAACAAGATCGCGGCGAGCGAATAAACCAAGAGAAAACCGCAAAGAACGCAAAGGTTGTCGGGGCGACCGGCGGCCGCCTCGTCGGTAAAGATGTAGGGGCACGGCATGCCGTGCCCTCGCTTGGAGCACCATGGACTTCGACCTGCCCGAAGAAATTCAAATTCTCCGCGAAACCGTCCGGCGCTTCGTCGACAAAGAGCTGATCCCGCTGGAGCGCACCTACCGCCACGACAGCGAGGGGCCGATGCCCGAGCACCTGCTCAAGCCGCTGCAGGAAAAAACCAAGGCGATGGGACTCTGGATGCTCGACGTGCCGGCCGAATACGGCGGCGCCGGCCTCGGGCTGCTGCCGCGCTGCATCATCCACGAGGAAATCGCCCGCGCGGCATCTCTGCCGTTTCGCAGCCTGGAGCTTTTCGGCCCGGAAGTTCGCCCGGTGCTGTTTCACTGCAACGACGAACAGAAGAAGCGATTTCTCGAGCCGGTGCTGCGCGGCGAATTGAAATTCTGCTTCGCCCAGACCGAGCCCGACGCCGGCAGCGATCCGGCGAACATGCGCACACGCGCCGTTCAGGACGGCGATGATTTTGTCATCAACGGGACGAAACGCTTCATCACCGCCGCCGGCCGCGCCGACTACGCGCAGCTCATGGCCGTGACCGATCCGGAAAAAAGAGCGCGCGGCGGCATCACCTGCTTCGCTGTGGATTTGAAAAGTCCCGGCGTGCTGCTCGAACGGCAATGGCCGGCGATGATGGGCGAAGCGCCCTGGCAGCTCGTCTTCGAAAATGTGCGCGTGCCCAAGGCGAACGTGATCGGCCAGGTCGGCGGCGGCTTTTCGCTCGCGCAGAAATGGATCGGCGAAGGCCGCATTCGCGGCCACGGCGCGCGGCCGGTGGGCATCGCGCGGCGCTGCCTCGACATGATGATCGAATATTCCAAAGTTCGGGTCACCTTCGGCCGCCCGCTTGCCGACCGCCAGGCGATTCAATTCATGATCGCCGACTCGGCGATGGAGATCCACGCCGCGCGCAACCTGGTTTACGAATGCGCCTGGCGGGTCGACCGCGGCGAGGATGTGCGCGATCTATCGTACATGGTGAAAGTGATGGCGACGGAAATGGCCAGCCGGGTCGTCGACCGCGCCATCCAGGTCCACGGCGGCCTGGGCTTGATGAAGGAGCTCCCGCTCGAATGGTGGTACCGGCAAATCCGCAGCACGCGCATCACCGAAGGCGCCAACGAAGTCTTGCGTTGGCGCCTGGGACAGAATCTCATTCGCGCGCACAAGTAATTCTCAACCTATTTCCCGAATTCTTTGATCGCCTCGCGCAAATAGCTCTGATCGACGTACTTGCTCGGCTCCGGCAGCGGCCCTTTGGCGCCGGTCTGGATCGCGTAGAAACGGATGTTGTTTTTGATGCCTTCCAAAGTCACATCGCCGTCCGGCGGCCAGAACTTGTTCTGCGTGTAAAATTCCCAGCCCTTGAGCGCATGCGCGGGCTTGAGCTGCATCTCTTTGGATAGAAACTCCACCGCTGCATCGCGGTTCTCGAACATCCAGCGAAAGGTCAGCACCATCGCTTTCATGAAGCGCACCATGATCGGCCGGTTCTTTTCGGCCCAGGAACGGCGCACGACCAGCGCGTTGGTTTGAAAATGCGGCATGGCGTCGCTCAGCCGGCCGATGATGTTGAGCCCGGCCTCCTCCGCCGCGTAGTTGAGCGGCACCGCCACCGTGGTCGCGGCGATCTGCCCGGATTGAAGCGCCGCCAGATTGGCCGACGATCCGCCGGCGACGATCAGCAGTTTGTAATCGCGCGGGTATTCCATGCCTTTCACCCGCAGCGCCTCCTTGAGCGCGGTGATGATGCCGCCGCTGAGCGAAGACGCGCCGAAGGTCGCGCCGCGCAGGTCTTCGTAGGTTTTGTAATTTTTGCCGGCGATCAGGAATTGCGCCATGCCGTTGATGATGCCGCCGGTGACGGCGAAATCGAGGCCGCGCTCGGAAGCCTCGATGTAAGCCTCGGGCCCGCCGGAGCCGATGTGCAGCGAATTGGAAGCCAGCGCCTGCAAGGTCATCGGCACGCCGCGCAGCAGCACCAGCTGGACATCGAGACTCTGCTGCTCGAAGAATCCTTTTCTGGCCGCGACCCAGAGCGGACTGTAGCCGAGCGTCTTGCTCGAAGCGCCCAGGAAGATTTTCGGTCTTTCCTGCGCTTCGAGACGAGGAGCGCCCATTGCCACTACAAAAACCGCGAGCACGATTCGCAGCCGGATCCCCATGAGTGCGGTTCTCCTTTCGCCGGCGATCATCGATGCGCGCACCAGCTCTACAACAGCAGCGCGCCGATTGACAAGCGCGCCAGCTGAACGCCGCCGGTTGTCATTGAGACCGCCGGCGATTATGTTGTGGCCACTCGGAGGAGGAGACTTCGCGAAATGGCCATCACCCGATACAACGCCGGCATCCAGCGCGCCAAAGGGCTTTTAGAGATCGCCGCCGGGCTTTACGACAGCTCGCTCTCCTACCAGACCCGCCGCGCGGCGGAGAATGTGCTCCAGACCGATACCACGCTCGGCCGCGTCCTCAAGCTTTCTCTGGACACCAAGAAATCCGAAACCGTGAAGGAATTCACGGTTTCGTTTACCACCGGCAGTTTTCGCGAGATCATCGCCGTTGCCGAAGGAAAGTATTCTCTTGCCTGGGTCAATCCATCGGTGCTTTTGACCATGGCCTGGCGCGGCACCGGCCCTTATCCCAAACGCTTGCCGCTCCGGACCATCGCGGTGTTCCCGTCCTACGACATCATGGGTTTCGCAGTGCATGAATCGACCGGCATCACGAGTCTGGAACAGATCGCCAGGGAGCGCGCGCCGCTGCGCCTTTCCACCGGTGTCATTCCCAAAAGCGCGGTTGCCGGCAGCGCCACCATGTTCACGGTGGCGGCGGTTCTGGCGGCGGCCGGATTGTCCCTCGCCGATCTGCGCCGCTGGGGCGGCAAGCTTCACAGCGCGCCGCGGCCCAGCGATCCGAGCCGGCGCAAGGGCATCGAGAGCGGCGCCATCGACGCGATCTTCGACGAAGGCATCAAGAGCTGGGGACACACGGCGCTGGAAAATGGCTTTCGCTTTCTACCCATCGAGGGCGCCGTGCTGAAACGCATGAAAGCGCTCGGCTACCGATCGGCCATGATGACGCGAGAGCGCTTCCACGGCCTCGCCGAAGATTTGCCCACGCTCGATTTCAGCGGCTGGCCGATGATCGTGCGCGCGGACATGCCGGCCAGGCTCGCCTACGCGCTCTGCGAAGCGATCGAAAAACGCCGTGATCTGATCCCCACCGACAATTACAAAGAGCTCAACGTCGCGCAGCTCTGCGCCAACGACGAGGAAGCCCCGTACGACGCGCCGCTTCATCCGGGCGCGCGAAAATTTTACCGCGAGCGCGGGTATCTGAAATAAGCGCGCGGCAGTTGCCGCCCGATTCGGTTCTATAGTAAAGATCATCGCCGACGACCGGGCATGGGCGATGTGGCGATAATAAAAATCCGCGCACCTTCCGGCCCCGCTGGAACAAGGAGGCTGTGATGAGCGCTTCCGCGCCGGCTCTGCCGCTTTACAACGCAGCGGTGGATTTGCTCGACCGCAATCTTTCCGTCCGTCGAAACAAAATCGCTTACATCGACGACGCCGGCTCTTATAGCTTCGCCGAGCTCGGCGATCGGGCGAATCGCTGCGCCAACGCGCTTGTCGGCCTCGGCCTCGGCCTCGAAGCGCGCATCCTGGTCTGTCTTCTCGACACCATCGACTTCCCGGCGGTGTTTCTCGGCGCGATCAAAGCGGGCATCGTGCCGATCGCAGTCAACACGCTGCTGACTTCGAGCGATTTCGATTTCATGCTCAGGGACAGCCGCGCGCAGGCGCTGATCGTCTCGGAGCCTTTGCTGGCGGTTTTTCAGCCGATCTTGAGGACGCAGCCCTTTCTGAAGCACGTCGTGGTTTCCGGCAAAAGCTCATCGGCGCATCCGCGCCTGTCCGACCTGACGGCGCGCGCCCCGGCGGAGTTCACCGCCGCCCCGACCCGGCCCGACGATGCCTGCTTCTGGCTCTATTCGTCGGGCTCCACCGGCGCGCCCAAGGGCGTCGTGCACGCCCAGACCAGCATGATTCGCACCGCCGAGCTTTACGCGCAGCCGATCCTGGGCATCCGCGAAAGCGACGTGGTTTTCTCCGCGGCGAAGCTTTTCTTCGCCTACGGCCTCGGCAACGCGCTCACCTTTCCGCTTTCGGTGGGCGCGACCACGATTCTCGTAAGCGACCGGCCGACGCCGCAAAGCGTCTGGCGCATTCTGCGCGAACGGCGCCCGACGATTTTTTACGGCGTGCCGACGCTCTACAGCGCGCTTCTGTCGTGCCCCGATCTGCCCGGGCCCGGCGAGCTGGCGCTGCGCTGCTGCACCTCGGCGGGCGAAGCGCTGCCGGCCGAGGTCGGCAAGCGCTGGCGCGAATGCACCGGCGTGGATATTCTCGACGGCCTGGGCTCGACGGAAATGCTCCACATTTTTTTGTCCAATCGCCCCGGCGACGTGCGTTACGGCACCACGGGAAAACCGGTGCCCGGTTATGAAATCCGCCTGGTCGACGAAGAAGGCCGGCCGGTCGCCAGGGGCGCCATCGGCGAGCTTCAGGTGAACGGCTGCACCAGCGCGGTTTATTACTGGAACAACCGCGACAAAAGCCGCGCCACGTTTCTCGGCCCGTGGACGCGGAGCGGCGATAAATATATCGAAAGCGAGGACGGCTACTTTACTTACTCGGGGCGCAACGACGACATGCTCAAAGTGAGCGGCATCTGGGTCTCGCCTTTCGAGGTCGAGTCGGCGCTTGCCGCCCATCCGGCGGTCCTCGAAGCGGCGGTGGTCGGCCGCGCCGACGAAAACGGCCTGGTGAAGCCCAAAGCCTTCGTCGTGCTGCGCCCGGACGCCGCCCGCGCGGAAAATCTAGCGGCGGACCTGCAGCGCCACGTAAAAGACCGGCTGGCGCCCTATAAATATCCGCGCTGGATCGAATTCATCGAAGAACTGCCCAAGACCGCGACGGGAAAGATCCAGCGCTTCAAGCTGCGGGAGAGATAATAATAAGATTGGAGTGAGGAAAACGTGCAAGCTGATTCACACAAGCGCAAAAACTGGCTGACGGCTATAACCCTGGCCGCCGCGGCATCGTTGCTGACCCCCTCTCTCGCATCCGCGCAGACACAGAAGATCCGGGTCGGTCTGATGCTCCCCTACACCGGCACATACGCCCAGCTCGGCACGGCGATCACCAATGGCTTCAAGCTCGCGGTTTCAGAGCGCGGCGGCAAGCTCGGCGGGCGCGAGCTGGAATATTTTACCGTCGACGACGAGGCCGAGCCAGCGAAAGCGCCGGAGAATACCAACAAGCTCGTGCAGCGCGACAGAGTCGACGTGCTGGTCGGCACCGTGCACAGCGGCGTGCAAATGGGCATGGTGAAGATCGCCAGGGAAAATAACACGCTCCTGATCATCCCCAACGCCGGCCTCGACGCCGCCACCGGCGCGCTCTGCGCGCCGAATATTTTTCGCACGTCGTTCTCGAATTGGCAGCCATCCTACCCGATGGGCAAGGTGCTGGCCGACCGCGGCATTAAAAATGTCGTCTCGCTCGCCTGGAAATACGGCGCCGGCGAAGAAGCCGTCGCCGGCTTCACCGAAGGCTTCATCAAGGCCGGCGGCAAATCGGTGCGCGGCTTGTGGATCCCGTTTCCCAACGTGGAATTTCAAGCCCTGCTGACGGAAATCGCGTCGATCAAGCCCGACGCCGTCTTTGTCTTTTTCGCCGGCGGCGGCGCGGCCAAGTTCATCAAGGATTACAACGCAGCGGGGCTGAGAAAAACCATTCCGCTGTTCGGCTCCGGCTTTCTCACCGACGGCGTCCTCGACGCCACCGAAGAAGCGGCGCAGGGACTGGAAACCACGCTCCACTACGCCGACGGCTTGAACACGAAACGCGACAAGGAATTTCGCGCCGCGTACCTCAAAGCCTTCACGTTCGCGCCCGACGTCTACGCCGTGCAGGGCTATGACACCGCGCTGCTGCTCGCCGCCGGCCTCGACGCGGTGCGGGGCGACATCAGCAAACGCAAGGAAATGATCGCGGCGATGGAAAAAGCCAAGATCGACAGTCCGCGCGGCGCCTGGACGATGTCGAAGGCGCATAACCCGATTCAGGATATCTACCTGCGCAAGGTCGTGGGCCGCGAAAACAAATTCGTCAGCATCGCCCACAAAGCCCTCGCCGACCCTGCGCGGGGATGCAAACGATAGCGACGGCTTCGCCGTCGCGTTCCAAAGGTTGCAGTTGTTCCGGTCGTTGCAGGCCTTGGAGGAGATCGACTGATCGAGTTGAACGATTCGAACTTTTGGACGATTGGAACTACTGAACCAGAATTTGATGTTCTATCTCATCCAGTTATTGAACGCCGTCCAGTACGGCCTCCTCCTGTTCCTGCTATCGAGCGGCTTGACGTTGATCTTCGGCATCATGGGCGTGATCAATCTGGCCCACGGCAGCTTTTACATGATCGGCGCCTATCTCGCTTACTGGCTCGCCAGACTCACGGGAAATTTCTGGCTGGCAATTCCGCTGGCGATCGCCATCGCCTTCGCGATCGGCCTCGCGCTCGAAACCGCGCTCATCCGGCGGCTCTACCGCCGCGATCATCTCTACCAGGTGTTGCTCACCTTCGGCTTGATTCTGGTCTTCGAAGAACTGCGCAGCATCTTTTTCGGCGACGAAGTGCACGGCGTGGCGACGCCGGCGGCGCTCGATTTTTCCATTCCGCTCACCGACACGTTGTCCTACCCGGTTTATCGTCTGTTCGTCACGGCCGTCTGTGTGGCCGTCGCCGCGCTGCTTTACTGGGTGATCTACAGGACCCGGCTCGGCATGATGATCCGCGCCGGCAACAGCAACCGCGAGATGGCCGCCTCGCTCGGAATCAACGTGCCGCTGCTATTCACCGGCGTGTTCGCCGCGGGCATGGCGCTCGCCGCGCTGGCCGGCGCCGTCGCCGCGCCCATCTCTTCGGTATTTCCCGGCATGGGCAATCAGATCCTGATCGTCTGCTTCGTGGTCGTGGTGATCGGCGGCATCGGCTCGATCCACGGCGCGCTGCTCGCCTCTCTCGCCATCGGCTTTGCCGACACGCTCGGCAAAGTGATCGCCGCGGAATATTCCGCGATCGCGGTCTATCTGGTGATGGCTCTGATCTTGTTGTGGCGGCCCCAGGGCATCGGCAATCAGGCCTGATAGTTCAGTGACTTCGATTTCCCCGCCGCGCCCGCTTCTACTCGCCGCCGTGCTCGCGCTCGCGTTTTTTCCGCTCGCCGCGCCGACGTTCTATCTTCAGCTCGGCGCCAAAATCATGATTCTTGCGATCTTCGCTCTGAGCCTCGATCTCCTGGTCGGGCACACCGGCATGATCAGCTTCGGCCACGCGGCTTATTTCGGTGTCGCGGCCTACGCGCTGGCGCTGATCTCGCCGCAGTACGAAGCGGCCAATCTCTGGCTCACCCTGCCGGCGGCGATCGGCGTTGCGACGCTGGCCGCGCTGCTCGTCGGTTTCTTCGTCGTGCGCACGGGCGGAGTGTACTTCATCATGGTCACCCTCGCCTTCGCGCAGATGCTTTACGCGGTTTTCCACGACACCAAAATCGCCGGCGGCTCCGACGGGATCTATATTTACGTGCGGCCGAAATTGACGATCGCAGGATGGCAGCCGCTCGATCTGGAAAATCCCGCGCAGTTTTATTATCTCGCGCTGATTTTCCTGGTCGCGGTCTACGTTTTTTTGAGCCGCGTCCTCGAAGCGCCCTTCGGCCGCGCACTGGCGGGCATTCGTTTGAACGAACGGCGCATGCGCTCGATCGGCTACCCGGTGTTCGCCTACAAGCTCGGCGCTTTCACGCTCGCCGGCGCGCTCGCCGGGCTTGCCGGCTATCTTGCCGCCTGCCAGTTCGGTTTCGTGAACCCGGATATTCTCGCCTGGCAGCAGTCGGGGATCGTGCTCATGATGGTGATCCTCGGCGGCATGGGCCGGCTCCACGGCGCCGTGCTCGGGGCATTTTTCTACGTGCTGCTGCAGGAAGCGCTTTCCGCGCAAGCGCTGCTCGGCGCCTACGCCAAGCACTGGCAGCTCGCCCTGGGCGGGCTGATCGTGCTCATCGTGCTTGTTTTGCCGCACGGCATCGGCGGCGTGCTGGAAGCCGCGCTGCGCCGCCGTTCCTATCGGCGCATGAGCCGCTCCGGAGAAATCGCGTGAGCGTTGAGCCGATTCTTCGAGTGCGGAACCTGCGCAGGCATTTCGGCGGCCTCGCCGCCGTGGACGAGGTGTCGCTGGAAGTCGAGGCAGGCGCGCTTCACGCGGTGATCGGCCCCAACGGCGCGGGCAAAACCACGCTGATCCATCTGCTTGCCGGCGATCTCGCGGCGAGCGGCGGAGCCATTTTTTACGGCGGCCGCGACGTGACCGGCTGGACGCCGGAAAGACGCTCGCGGCTGGGCATCGGCCGGACCTATCAGAGGACCAATATTTTTTTCGCCTTCACCGCCCTGGAAAATTGCCGCCTGGCGGCGCAGTCGCGCGCGCCGCGTCCGTTTCACTGGTGGCGCGCCGCCGCTTCGAACGAAGCGGACTTGATCCGCGCGCGCCGCGCCCTCGACGCAGCCGGCCTGGCGCCGCGCGCCGACGCTATCGCGCTTACGCTCAGCCACGGCGAGCAGCGCCAATTGGAAATCGCCATGTGCCTCGCCACCGAGCCCAGGCTTTTGCTGCTCGACGAGCCGCTTGCCGGCATGGGCGCGGAAGAATCGAAAGCGATGATCGATCTGATTGCGCGTCTGGCTGAAACTCACGCCGTGCTGCTGGTCGAGCACGACATGGACGCGGTGTTTCAACTGGCAAAGGTTCTCACCGTGATGGCCAACGGCAAAGTCCTCGCCGCCGGCGCTCCCGAAGCAATCCGCGCCAATCGCGAGGTGCAGACTGCCTACCTGGGCGCGCTGGAGGATGCGCCGTGAAGCCCGAGCCGATCCTCGAAGCGCGCGGCCTGCACGCCTACTACGGCGCGAGCCACGTGCTCCGCGGCGTGGATTTTTCCGTCGGCGCCGGCGAAGCCGTCGGTCTCCTCGGGCGAAACGGCATGGGCAAGACCACGCTCATCCGTACCCTGGCCGGCCATCTGGCGCCGCGGCGCGGCGAGGTGCGCATTCGCGGCCGGCTGGTGACCGGCGCGCCGCCGCATCGGATCGCGCGAGCGGGTATTGCCTACGTGCCGGAAGGGCGCGGGATCTTTCCCAATCTGACGGTCAGAGAAAATCTTTTGATGGCCGCGCGCCCGGCGCCGCCGGGCCGGCCGGCGTGGAGCTACGAGCGCGTGCTCGAAACTTTTCCGCGCCTCGCCGAGCGCGCCGGCCACGGCGGAGCGCAGCTCTCCGGCGGCGAGCAGCAGATGCTTTCCATCGGCCGCGCGCTCATGACTCATCCCGATCTGCTCATCCTCGACGAAGCCACCGAAGGGCTCGCCCCCCTCGTCGCCCGGGAGATCTGGCGCATGGTGAAAACCGTGCGCGCATCCGGCATCGCCGCGGTGATCGTCGACAAGAACTGCGCCGCGCTCTCCGAGGTGACCGAGCGAAGCGTGATTCTCGTGAAAGGCGAGGTCGTCTTTGCCGGCAGCAGCGCCGAGCTCAAGGCCAGTCCCGAGCTGCTGCACCGCCACCTGGGCGTCTGACTGGAGTTATCCCGGCGAGCGCTCGTTTTCGAAGTGAAGCTCGTTGGGCAGAGAAATTTCGAATTTCCTGGCGAGCCGGCTGAGAAACGCCGGTCCGCTCTCGTCGGGCGCCTTCTCGATGCCGAACAGCGACGCGGCCACGTCCTCGCTGGTCTTCACGTGCTGCGGCAGGATCGGATCCTGCTTCAGCACCGCCTCAAAATAAGTCCGCGCCAGGCTGAACTTCGCCTGCTCCTGATAATGCTTCGCCATGCCGCTGTTGACTCCGAAGAAAACCGTCGCGAGCACCGCCCCGGTCGCGACCGCCAGAGCGGCCGCGTGCCAGTAATTTTCGAAGATCGGAAACGGCTCGCGCAAAAACAGCAGCGAGGCCGCCTGCACCGCGCAGGCGATCAGCACCAGCGCCGCGCCGGTGACGAAGTCGGCCTTCTGCGAGGCCAGGCTTTGAATCTGCGTGACGTTGAACTCGAGATAGGTCTGCGCCACTTTGGCGATCAGGTCGGGCGAAAGGCGCGCGACACCTTTGAGCACAAACATCACGCCGGTAAAACCCAACAGGGCGGAAACGATGCTGGCAAAACGATCGATCAGCACGCGGCGGCTCTCCTCGTCTTGAAATTGCGCCGCCCGAAAGGCGCGCAGCGGAGACCCATACCGCAATCGGGATTCGCGAGTCAAATGCTTGGGGGAGCGGTGGCAGGCCACCTCAAAAAGGCGACAGCCGCGTGTGAAAGGGGTTCGCAGACACCGAGATCGCGGACGAGGCGAAGCCGGCGCTTTGCGCCGAACCTCTGACCGGCCTTCACGGCCTCCGCGGTGAAAATTTCCGCAAGTAGCCGCCGGCGGAAAGAGGGAATCTATTCGAACGGCGCCGGCGGGCGGATTGTTTTCGCCCGCCGGCGCGTGAAGCAGAACCGACCGGGATCGACTAGTCTTTCGGTTGGGACACCGTGCGCAGATAGGGCTTGATGGTCTTGAAGCCCTGCGGGTATTTCTTCTTGGCGTCGTCGTCCGACACCGACGTGGGGATGATCACGTCCTGTCCGGGCTTCCAGTTGACCGGCGTCGCCACACTGTGCTTCGCCACGAGCTGACAGGAGTCGAGCAGGCGCAGCACTTCGTCGAAGTTGCGTCCGCTGGCCATCGGATAGATCAGCATTGCCCTTATTTTCTTGTCCGGCCCGATCACGAACACCGACCGCACCGTTTGATTGTCGGCCGCCGTGCGCTTGCCCGGCTGTTCGCTCGCCGGCAGCATGTCGTAGAGCTTTGCCACCGTCAGGTCGGCGTCGCCGATGATCGGATAGTTGGGCGCATGCCCGGTGGCATCCTGGATGTCCTTCGCCCAGTTTTTGTGATCGCTCACCGGATCGGCGCTGAGGCCGATGATTTTGCAATTTCGTTTATCGAATTCGGGCTTGAGCCCGGCCATATAGCCCAGCTCGGTGGTGCACACCGGAGTGAAATCCTTCGGGTGCGAGAAAAGAATCGCCCAGCTGTTGCCGATCCATTGATGAAAGTTGATTTTGCCTTCGCTGGTATCCGCCGAAAAATCCGGCGCCACGTCATTGATTCGAACCGCCATCGTTCGTCTCCTTTCGATGTTTAGAGTTTAATCATGGGTACCGCGATTGGTGGTTACAGTCAATCCGGTCCGGTCGGCTGTCGCAAGGTTTCATAGAAATGTCGCGGCCCGTTTATTTCCGGTTCAAGTCTTTGAGCGCCTCGCTCAAATAGCTCTGGTCGACGTATTTTCCGAGGCTGCCGAGCGGTCCCTTGGCGTTGATCTGTTCCATGTAGATGCGGATCGCGTATTCGGTGCCTTTGAGACTGAGATCGCCGTCGGGATCCCAGATGTGGTGCTGGGTGTAATATTCCCAGCCGCGGCGCGCGTAGCTCGGCTTGAGCTGCATTTCTTTGGCGAGAAAATCCACCGCCGCATCTTTGTTCTCGTACATCCACCGGTGGGTCAACGCGATCGCTTTCATGAAACGCACAACCAGCGGGCGGTTTTTCTCGGCCCAGGAACGCTTCACCGCCAGCGCGCTCAGCTCGAATTCGGGCACCGCGTCGATCAGCCGGCCGACGACATTGAGCCCGGCGTCCTCGGCGACGTAGTTGAGCGGAATCGCCACCGTGGTCGCTGCGATCCGTCCCGACTCGAGCGCTGCGAGATTGGCCGAGGAGCCGCCGGCGATGACGAGAATCTTGTAATCGCGCGGATACTCGAGACCCTTCGCCTTGAGCGCCTGCTTCATGGCGGTCACGGTGCCGCTGGTCAGCGACGACGCGCCGAAGGTGGCGCCGCGCAGCTCTTCGATGCTTTTATATTTTTTGCCGGCGACGATGTCGTGGGTGAGGCCGTTGATGATGCCGCCGATCATCACCAGATCGAGGCCGCGCTCGCTGGCCTCGTAAAACGCTTCGGCGCCGCCCGAGCCGACCTGCAGCGAATTGGCGGCGAGCGCCTGCACGTTCATCGGCGTGCCGCGCAGCAGCACGAGCTGGCCGTCGATGCCCTGCTGGTCGAGAAAGCCCTTCTTGACCGCGACCCAGAGCGGGCCGTAGCCGAGGGTTTTGCTCGACGCGCCGAAGTAAATCTTCGGCTTCTCCTGCGCCCGCGCCGGCAAGACCGCCGCCGCCAGAAGAATCAAGCCAATGACAAACCGCAGCGCCATGGCGCGCCTCCCTGATCGCGTGATCGAGATCGAATTGTCTTACGGATGAACGCTTTCGAGAAACCAGTCCGTCGGCAGCTCACGGCCGATTCCTTTGGCCTTGGCTTCGCTGTAAACCGCCGCGCCCACTGCGGCGAACTGAAGGCCGATGCCGATATTGTTCAGAAAACAGGTGGCTTCTTCGGCGCTGGCGCGGCCCGGAACTTTTCCAGTGATCATTTCTTTGAGCGCCGGCGCCGACAGCCAGAACGGATGCTCGACTTTGACCTCGTGCGCGCGCGCCGGGCCTTTGCGGATGATGTCGATGGCGTCGTGCGCGGCGATGCCCGCTTCGCCGTAGCCGGCGACGTAGTTTTCCGGCGCGTGCTGGTGCGCGTGAATCACCAGACGATCGACCTTGCGGATGGTCTCGTCGCCGAGCTCCGGCACGCGCACGCAGGTCAGATGCAAACCGGGCTTGACCCATTTCGGGTCCACCACGCGGGTCAGGGAATTGGTCGTGGTGGCGATAATATCGGCGTCGCGAATCGCGTCTTCGGGACTTTCCGCCGCGCGCACCTCGGCGCTGACCTTGGGCTGAAGCTCTTTCACGAAGGCATCCAGATTGGCCCGGGTCGGGCTGAAAACTTTCACCAGCTTCAGCGGCCGCACCGCGCACATGGCGGGCAAGTGGCTGCCGGCCTGCCAGCCCGAGCCGAAGAGCGCCATAGTCGCGCTGTCCTCGCGCGCCAGGTAACGCGCCGCCAGCGCGCTGCTTGAAGCGACGCGCATGCGCTGCACCACGCCGTCGGGAAACATCGCCAGCGGCTCCCCGGTAATGGTGGAAAAAAGCATCACCAGGCCGACGTACTTGTCGCCCGGCGCGGCGGGAATTTTGGTCTTGATGGTGCGGTTGCCCTGCTGATTCCAGCGAATGATGTCGGAATTGACCCGCATGGCGACGATCGGCGGATCGTACAGCCCGGCTTCCATGGACTTGAACGCGTAAACGCCGGCCTCGTTGGATGCCGGCAAAACCAGGTCGGTGCGCGGCCGATTGATCGCCGTGCCCTTGTCCCAGCTTCCGTAGGCCTTTTCCAGCGCGTCGATACAGACTCGGATCGAAAGAAACGACTCGATTTCCTCGTTGCTGAGTATTAGCATGCCCGTGGAATATCAACGCCCCTTGCCATCGTCAAGGCGAGGGCGCAAAGCTTGATCGAATCGATCGGGAGGCGCGACATGAAAACCATCGCTTTGCTTCATCCGGGAAACATGGGATCGACCATCGGCGCCTGCGCCGCGGCGGGCGGCGCGCGCGTGCTCTGGGTCGGCGCAGGGCGCAGCGCCGCCACCCGGGCCCGGGCCGAGCGCCGCGGCCTGACCGAGAGCGCAAGCCTTGCGGAAGCGCTCGGCCGAAGCGAGATCGTACTCTCGGTCTGCCCGCCGGAGTTCGCCGTCGCAACCGCCGAGAGCGTGGCCGCGCTTAAATTTTGCGGCACCTACGTTGACGCCAACGCGGTGTCGCGCGCCACGGCGGAAGAGATCGGCCGGGTCGTCACCGCGGCCGGCGCCGACTTCGTCGACGGCGGGATCATCGGCTCCCCTGTCGAGCGCGCCGGCACCACGCGGCTCTATCTTTCCGGAGCGCGCGCGGCGGAGATCGCCGCGTTGTTTACCGGCAGCCTGCTCGATGCGCGCGCCATCGGCGCGGCGCCCGGCGCGGCCTCGGCGCTAAAAGTCGCCTACGCCGCCTGGACAAAATGCACCGACATCCTGGTCCTGGCGATCCGCGCCTACGCGATGCACGAAGACATCGATCGCGCGCTGCTCGAAGAGTGGGCGATTTCGCAGCCGGCGCTGGAGAAAAAATGCGAGCGCGCCGCCGCGGTCGCCGCGCCCAAAGCCTGGCGTTTCGTCGGCGAGATGCGCGAGATCGCCGAGGCCTTCGAGGCTAGCGGCCTGCCCGGCGGATTTCATCGCGCCGCCGCGGAAATCTGCGAGCGCCTCGCCGGCTTCAAAGATCGGATCGAGCCCGCGCTCACCGTCCCCGAAGTGCTGCGCGCGCTCGGCGACTGAGCCGCGCGCGACGATTGCCGCCGCTTCAGGCTCCTGCCACACTGAAATTGCGCTCGCCTTCGCCCCGCGCGGGGCTTTGACTTCCGCGCGGCTCTCTTATAGGAACACGGCGGAGCAAGCTGAAAAAAAATGACAACAAGGAGAGAAGCTCTCAGAGCTCAGCCAGCCCATGCTCATGGAAAAAATGGGATCCATCTTGTCCGAAGCACCGCTGCTTTTTTTCATGATCTGGTTCTCCGTCCGCCTGATCCAATTTCGCCGCCTGCGTAGACGCCAGCCGGTGTTTTCCGACAGCGACCGGCGGCTCCTCTTCGGGGGCCCACGGCGCCGCTCGGAATCGGCAACGTTTTATCTCAAGCTTACCGCCGCGGCCGTGGCCATGGCGCTGGTCGCGGCCGTCGAATTCGTCACCCTGGCGCCGCTCGGCGCCGCGCTGATCAGCGGCGCGCTCCTTCTCACCGCCGCGGCGATCGTGCGCCACGTGCTGCCGCTCGACGATTGAGACGCGCGGAGATTTCCTTGGCGCGGGCGCAGCGCTTCTGGTAAAATCCGCCCATCATGCAGCCCGGATATTCGCCGCGGCGAAACCGCCGGTATTTCCTCTCCTGCCTGCTCGCGCTTTTCCTCGCGGCCTGCGCCCAGACTACGGTCCGGCCGATTATGCGTACCGCGGATAAAAATCTGCCCCGCCCCGAGCGCATTGTGATTCACGACTTCACGATGGACGAAGGCGGGGTGCGCGAATACCAGGGCATTCTCCGCCAGCAGCCATCCACCCGCGACGCCCGAGAGCGCCAGCGCGAAATCGCGCGGCTGGCCAACGAAACTCTGGTCACAAGCCTTGCCCATGGGCTCCGCGGTCTTGGTTTTGTGGTCGAGCGCGCCGCCCCCGGCGCGGCCGTCCGAGAAGACGACCTCAGCATCGAAGGACGCATCGTCAGCATCGACGAAGGAAGTCCGCTCCAGCGCCTGCTCGTCGGCTTCGGCTCGGGCGCTTCGACAATGACCGTGCGCGCCCAGATTTTTCGTCCCGCCGAGCGCCGGATGCTCCTGGAATTCACCACCCGCGCCGACAGCGGGCGCATGCCCGGGGCTGCCGCTACCGTGCCGGCCACCGTGGCGATGCCGTTCACCGTCGGTCTCGGCGTCACCGCCGGCAGCGCCGTGGCAAGCGGCCTGAACGCGAATGCCGCAACCATCAATCACATGGCGGCCTCGAGCGCCGATCAGTCGGTGCGTTTTCTCTCCGAGTTTTTCGCGCGCCAGGGCTGGCTTGGCCAGGCTCAAGTCAAAGGCGCGCTAATCGCTTACTAAATAGGCGTTTGCCGGCGTGATCTAATCTTTCACCTGCACCGTGATTTCGTTTTCCACCGGGGCCTCCTGGCTGAGCGACGCCACCCCCACCGCCGCGCGCGTGTGCTGGCCGCGGGCGCCCCAGAGCTGGACCAACAGGTCGGACTCGCCGTTCACTACCTTGGGCATGTCGGTGAAACCCGGCGCGACGTTGACGTAGCCGAGCACCTTGACAATTCTTTCGACCCGATCGAGGTCGCCGAGCGCCGCCTTCATAATCGCCAGATGGTTGAGCGCGCAGTTGCGCGCCGCCTCGTAGGCCTGTTCGAGGCTCACCGTTTCGCCGACTTTGCCGCGGTACTTGAGGGTTCCGTTGATGCGCCCGATGTTGCCGCCGATGAACAGCAGATTGCCGACCCGCACCCAGCCGATGTAATTCGCCGCCGGCACCGGCGGATTGGGCAGCTCGAAGCCGAGACCCTTGAGCTTGTTTTCGATTTCCATCGTCTCTCTCCTTTGCCTGCGGGGCGAATCTACTGGAGCGGCGGTCAAGGATGCAAGCGAGCGCCGGCCGATTTTGATTTAAATTTAAATGATGATAATTCGTGTAAAAGCCGGTGAAAATCGTGACAAATAACAGCCGCTACCGCCGCAGGCGAGAGTGCGCCGGTGCAGCCGTGGTAAACGTTCGCTCGCGGGCTTCGTCTAACCGTGCAAATCTCGCTTTGCCCTTGAGGAGGGAACATGAAAATCATTCCTAAGTTTTTATTGGGCAGCGCGCTGGCGCTGGGAGCGGCGGGCATCCTGGCGACGGCGCCCTTGGCCGCCGGACAGGACGCCGCCCCGGCGACCCCACCGCCGTTTGCACACAGGGCACGAATGATGGGATTTCTCGGCAGCGCGCCGCTGATCACCATCGCGCTCAATCACAAAAGCGATCTCGCTCTCTCCGACGAGCAGGTCGCCAACCTGGAAAAGATCAAGAGCCACTACCAGAGCCAGGTCGCGCCCCTCGCCCAGCAGTTGCAGGCGAACGAAAAAGAAATCGCCGGCCTGATGCAGCAGACGCCGGCGAACCTGATCCAGGTCAAAGCAAAAATCCAGGAAGGCGAAAAATATCGCTCCGAGCTCCGCTACCAGCGCCTGGAAGCGCTGGAGAACGGCCGCTCCGTGCTTTCGGCCGAGCAGCAGGAGCAATTGAAATCTCTGCTCCGCGCGCGCCACGGCAACTTCCACGGCCCGCAAGGCCAATCCTCGTAGGACTTGCCTCCACCCCCTTCGAAAAAAGCCCCGGCTTACGCGAGCCGGGGCTTTTTTGTCGCGCGAAGCCTTGCCCGGCCGGCATGCAGCCGGCGAATGAAAACCGCGCCGAACTGCGGTAAAATTCCGCTTGCCATGATTGACGCGTTTATCTTCGATCTGGACGGTCTGCTCGCCGACACCGAGCGGCTGCACTGCCGCGCCTACCAGAAGGCGCTGCTCGAGCACGGCGCGGCTCTCGACGAAACCGCATATTGCGAGCACTGGGTGCGTTCGGGCAAAGGCATCGTCGATTGGATCGCCGCGCAAAAGCTCGATCTCGATCCCCAGGCCCTGCGCCGGCGCAAGTCCGAGCACTATCTCGATCTACTGCTCTCCTCGCTGCGCCCGATGGACGGCGCGCTCGAGCTGCTCGAGCGGCTGCATCGAAAGTTCAAAATCGCCCTGGCGTCGTCTTCCTACCGCGACGCCATCGACGGCGTGCTCGGCGGGCTTGGAATCGCGCGTTTTTTCGACGCGATCGTGAGCGGCCTCGACGTCCCTCGGGTAAAACCTGCGCCGGATATTTTTCTGAAAGCGGCGCAGGACCTCGGCGTCGCGCCGGCCGATTGCCTGGTGCTCGAGGACGCCGAGAAGGGCGTGATCGCCGCGCATCGCGCCGGCATGCGCTGCGTCGCGGTGCCCAACGACTACACGCGCCATCACGATTTCTCGAAAGCGACGCGGATCTGCGCTTCGCTGCATGAAATCACACCGGAGTTTCTCGATTCCCTGGAACCGGTCTCAGCCGCGGGCGGTGGGAGCTGACGTGATCGTTTTTTTTCGCCGCTATTACAGTCTGGGGCTCGTGCTCGCGCTGGTGGCGCCGCTCTGGCTCGACGCCGTCGCAAGCGGCGCGGCGCACGATGCGCTCGTCTGGACCGGCGTCCTGCTCGGCTGCTGGCTGCTGATCAAAACCCTACCCGGTTTTCGCATCCGCGGCGCGTGGCTCGAGCCGAGCGCGGCGGAGGCGAGCGCTTACCGGCGCTGCTTCCTCGCGGTTTTGCTGGTGGACTTCGGCTCGAAGGCGCTTTTCTTTCGCGCCGATCGTTTCGCCAAAGTCGAAATCTTCAAAAACTTCGGCCTGCATTCGGTTTTCCACGAGACTCCCTTCGAAGCATTTCATGTGTTCCTGCTGCTCTACTTTGCCTACGTTTTTTTGTTCGGCGCGCTGTATTTTCGCTTTTCCAGCGCGCTCCTGGATCGCCTCTGGCTGGTGTCGAGCGCCTTCGCGCTGGGTGGCGCGCTCGCGCTCACGGGCGAGCGCTTTGTTTTCGGCGGCGTGCACGATTCTTTTTACTTCGCCGGTCCGCTCATGTGGCTCTGCCCGCCCTGCGCTTCGACGCGTTTTGTGAGCTACGCCTGGACGCCGGCGGATTTTTTCGTGCACGCCGCGTTCGCGCCCGTGGTTATTTTAATCGCATCCTATTTCGTTCCCGCGGCCGAGCCGGAGAAACCCTTGCAGTCGGAAATTGCGTGACGTAGCCTACGCGCATATCGCGCAAAGGAGAGCCGTTGCATTATGAATTCCGAGTTGATCGTCGACGTGCACCATCATTTCATGCCGCCGCTGCTGTTCGACCGCCTGGCCAAACAGGCCGGCGGCAAACGCATCGTCACCAGCGAAATCAGTCTGACCCTGCATCCCTCGCGCAAGGATCTCGAAGCGCATCTCAGATGCATGGACGAGGCCGGCATCACGGTTTCGATTCTGACCGATCAGGTTCAGGTCATGGGCGCGGAGGTCGCCAGAGCGCTAAACGACGGCATCGCCGAAGTCGAAAAGAAGCATCCCACCCGCTTTCGCGGCTGCATTCACTTGCCGGTGCACGAGCCCGAGGCGGCCAGGCGCGAGCTCCAGCGCGGCATCGATGAACTGGGGCTGCGCGCCGTGGCGCTGCTCGCCTGCCATCTCGACGTGCAGCTCGACAATCCGGTGATGAACCCGCTGTTCGAAATCATCCAGAAAAACAATTTGCCCATCGTCATTCACCCGCAGTCCAAGCCGACCGGTTCGGACACGATTTACAATCTCGACCGCTGCGTGTTCCGCCCGCTGGAAACCACCCAGGCGATCGTGCGCGTGATGAACAGCGTCCTGCCGCGCTACCCGGAGCTGCGCTTCATCATGCCGCACCTGGGCGGCGGCACCTCTTCCCTGAAAGGCCGCATGATGGCGTTTTTCGAGACCGAGGACGCCGACGTGCCCGCCGACATGCGCGGCTATCTAAAAACCCAGTCGGAGCAGAAAAAATTCGGTCTCGCGGAGCGCTTCGAAAAACTTTTCCAGCGGCTTTACTTCGACACCGCCGGCACCGGCGCCTGGCTGCCGGCGATGGCGGCGGCCTTCAACATCACCACCGCGGATCGCATCATGTTCGGCAGCGACTATCCGCTCGAATGCAAAACCGCCGCGAACCTCGCCGAGTCGATCGGCATGGTGCGCCAGGCGCCGTGCTCGGAGGCGGACAAAACCGCGATCCTCGGCAAGAACGCCGCCGGATTGTTCAGGTTGTGATTCAGGAAGAACCCTGCTGCAAGCGGCAGGGTTCGAAGTAAACGCGCGGCGAGCCGATCGACTCAGTTCGCCGTCGCCTGCGCTATTTCATGCCGTGAAGAATGCCATCGGAATTTTGGCTGCCGCTGCGCTGGCGCTATTTCCGATCGCTGCAGCTTCGGCGCAGCAAAGCGCGCAGCCGGCGGCCAATCTATTCGAGCCGCCGGATCGAAAAGCAAGCCCGCCGGTCGTGTTGTGCATCGATGATAAACCCGGCGCGGGCGGCCGGCCCTCGCAACAAGCCTACGCCAAAGCAGCGCAAAGCGGCTACCGCTCCGTGCTGACGCTGCGCGCGCCGACCGACGGCATCGATCTCATCCGCGAACGGCTGATGGTCGAGCAAAGCGGGCTGCGCTATTTCAACATGGCCGTCGCCGGCGGGTTGCCGCGCACCCGACAGGTCGATGAATTTCTCCGGCTCGCGCGCGATCCCGCCAACCAGCCGATGCTCGTCAACTGCGCCTTCGCCGAGCGCATCGCGCCCCTGATGATGATGTTTCGCATCGTCGAGCAGGGCTGGACGGAAGAACGCGCGGTCGGCGAGGCGCAGCTGAGCGGCGGACACAAAGCCGCCGACCTCAAAAACTTTGCGCGAAATTATCTGGCCGGGCGCAAAAAAGGCGCGCCCGCTAACCGGAAGGCCCCTTAACGCGATCCGGCCGCCAAAACCGCGATGCAACGTTCGACCAGCCTGGCCGGGTCTCGATCGAAAATTACCTGTCCCGCGGCGGGCTTTCTGCAGGCATCGATGATTGCCTCGAGATGATCGGCCACGCCGCCGCTGCCTTCGAGCACGCCGACGATCTTGCCTTCGTCGTAGGCGATGGTGAATTCGTTGAGCGTGCCGGTGGCGCCGCCGATGACCAGCACGATATCCGACGAGCGCACGTTGATCACGTTGCGGCCCTTGTAGCCGAATCCGGTGTAAAGGATCACGTCGGCGCCGTCGTCCGGCAAACCGTAGCGGCGCACATGTTCGTGATGATTCTCCGCCGGCGAGACCCCCACGGCAAAACCGCCGCGGGCGCGAAAGCTCCGCGCGACCATGGCCGGCAATCCGGTGGTGGCGCCGGTGATAAGAATACAGCCGGCGCGCGCGACCGCCGCGCCGAGATTTTCGGCGAGCGCTTGCAGCCGCTGCGCTTCCGCTGAATCGAGCGCGTCGTTCGCCGACGCGCCCATCACGCCGACAACGAGTTTGCGCTGGCTTGGCATGTCCTTAAGCGTTGCGACCCGCCGGCCGCTAAATCACCTTGTCACGCTTCAACGCTTCGATCTCCTCCGCGCCGTAACCAAGGTGGGCTAGAATGTCGTGGTTGTTTTCACCCAGCGCGGGAATGCGCTCGTAGCGCGCCTCGCTGCGCGACATCTTGAGCGCGTTGGCGATCACCGGAACTTTGCCCACCGGCGAGTCGGCTTCGCGAATCAGCTTGCGCGCGGCGACCTGCGGATGGGCCAGCACCTGCGCGATACCGCGCACGATGCCGTGCGGCAGCTCGGCTTTTTTTAGCCGCTCGAGCCAGTGCCTGTGGTCGCGCGTGAGAAAAATATTCTCGATGGTTTCTTCGAGCCGCGCGCGGTTCTTGCGCCGGTCCTGCACCGTCGCGAAGCGCGAGTCGGTCAGCAGCTCCGGCTTTTCGACGACGATCTCGCAGAAGACTTTCCAGTCCGCCGGGCTCGCCACCGCCAGGTTGACGTATTCGCCATCGCCGGCAAGATAGGGGCCGTAGGGACAAACGTAGTGATGGCGCATGCCGACCCGACCCGGCTCCTCGCCGGCGTGCCAGTAGTGATGCGGGAAATAGCCGAGCCAGGAAACGATGGAATCGAGCATCGCAACGTCGATCAACTGCCCTTCACCGGTTTTCTCCCTCTGGTAAAGCGCCAGCAAAATTCCCATCGCCGCGTACATGCCGGACGCGATGTCGGCGATGGCGATGCCGGCGCGCGCCGGCTTGTCGGGATAGCCGGTGGTGGCGATGATGCCGCCCTCGCCTTGAATCAGCAGATCGTAGGCTTTCACGTCGCGATACGGTCCGTCCTGGCCGTAGCCTGAAAGCGAGCAGTAAATCAGCCGCGGATTGAGGCCGCTCAGCTCTTCGTAGCCGAGCCCCAATCGGCCGGCGACGCCGGGCGCGTAATTCTCGAAGAAAATATCGGAGCGCTTCGCCAGCGCCTGGAGAATCTCGCGGCCTTTTTCTTTCTTGACGTCGACGGTCAGGCTGCGTTTGTTCCTATTCAGCCAAACGTAGCCGGAGGACAATCCCTTGACCACCGAATCCCACGAGCGAATCACGTCGCCGACGCCGGGCCGCTCGACTTTAATCACTTCCGCGCCCATGTCGGCGAGCAAGCAGGTTGCAAACGGCCCCGACAAAACCTGCTCGAAAGCGAGAATCTTGACTCCATCCAGCGCGCGCGGCGCCTTATTTTGATCTGGCACTTTTTCTGGTCTCCGGTTCCGGCGATTTGAACCCGTCTATTTTTTGTCCTCTTTGATTTCCGGAAACAAATCCGACTTCGGCGCGTGCGCCTTCTTCCACACCATGACGCTGCGCGCGTAATCGATCACGACTTTGCCTTCCTGCTGAATGCCGCGCGTGCGCACCTTGATGATGCCCCATTGGGGCTTGGATTTGGACTCGCGTTTTTCCAGCACTTCGGATTCGGAATAGAGCGTGTCGCCGGCGAACAGCGGATGGGGCAGCTTGATCTCGTCCCAGCCCAGGGCGAAACCGTTTTCGCTCACGTCCGCCACGCCCATGCCGGCGACGATCGCCAGCGTGAGCGCGCTGTTGATCAGGCACTTGCCGAACTCGGTGCGCTTGCCGTACTCGTTGTTGAAATGAATCTGATTGGTGTTGTTGGTGAGCAGAGTAAACCAGATGTTGTCGGCTTCGGTGACGGTGCGCCCGAGGCGGCAGCGATAAACATCGCCGACCTCGAAATCTTCAAAGAACCGGCCTTCCCAACCTGCCTTGACGGCCATGACTTTCTCCTCTTTTGACGCTGCAAGGGTTACGCTATAGTTTAGCCGCTAATTATAGGAGGAGATGATGGATTTCAACCTGACCGTCGAGCAACAGCAGATCCGCGATGAGATCAAGAAGGTCTGCAAGGAATTTCCCGACGCCTACTGGCGGGAGATCGACGGCAAGAAGGAATATCCCGAGGCGTTCGTGCGCAAGCTTTCCGAATTGGGCTGGCTCGCCGCGCTGATTCCCGAGGAATACGGCGGCACGGGCCTGGGCATCACCGAGGCGAGCATTATTCTCGAGGAGATCAATCATTCGGGCGGGGTGGCCACCGCCTGCCACGCGCAGATGTACACGATGGGAACCTTGCTGCGCCACGGCAGCGAGGAACAGAAAAAACGCTACCTGCCGAAAATCGCCACCGGCGAGCTGCGCCTGCAGGCCTTCGGCGTCACCGAGCCCAACGCCGGCTCGGAATCGACGCGCATCCAGACCACGGCCGCGCGCAAGGGCGATAAATATCTTGTCAACGGCCAGAAGATTTTCATCTCGCGCGTGCTCCAGTCCGATCTGATGCTGCTGCTGGCGCGCACGACGCCCTACGACGAGCTAACCGACAAAACCCGCGGCCTCTCGGTCTTTATCGTCGACCTGCGCGAGGCGAAAGGAAAACTCCAGGTCAAGCCGCTGGACCTGATGATCAACCACCACACCAACGCGCTTTTTTTCGACAACGTCGAAGTGCCGGCGGAGAATTTGATCGGCCAGGAAGGCCTGGGTTTTCGCTACATCATCGACGGCTGGAACGCCGAGCGCATTCTCGTCGCCGCCGAAGCGATCGGCGACGGCCGCTGGTTCGTCGAGCGCGCATCGAAGTATGCCAGCGAGCGCACCGTCTTCGGCCGCCCCATCGGCTCGAATCAGGGCGTGCAGTTTCCCATCGCCAAAGCCTACGCGAATATCGAGGCCGCCGACCTGGTGCGCTTTCAGGCGGCGACGAAATTCGATCGGAAAGAAAAATGCGGCGCCGAAGCGAACCTGGCCAAGTATCTGGCATCCGAAGCGGCCTGGGAAGCCGCCAACGCGTGCCTCACCACTCACGGCGGCTATGGCTTCGCGGCGGAGTACGACGTGGAAAGAAAATTTCGCGAAACGCGCCTGCTGACGGTGGCGCCGGTCAGCAACAACCTGGTGCTGGCGTACTTGGGCCAGCATGTGCTCGGCATGCCGAAGTCGTATTGACGCCTGCGTTGCCCGCCGCCAGCAGTGTCGTTCCCGCCCGCGGCGGCCCGAGGATCAGAAGATGAGTCAACGGCACGCCAGCGTTTTCGGCGCCGGCCGCCGCTTGGATTTCGGCTTCGCTTGCGTAACCGGATGACCTCATGATGCGACTCTGCCCCAACCCGCTTGAAAAACACAACTCCCGCGCGCAGGCGACGGCGCCATATTAGAGCCAGCCCCGGCAAACCACAAGAACGGCGCGACGGCGCCCGGGCTAAACCTCAGCGACGTTCTCCCGGGCCTGCCTCAAGCGCGCGAGCAGGAACACGCCGAGAAAAAACAGCGCCGTGGAGCCGAGCGATCCGATCACAAAGACGCTTGCCACGCCGGCCGCCTGCGCAATCAGGCCGCCGATCGACGGGCCGAGAATATTGCCGAGATCGCCGGCCGCGTTGTACACGCCCGACGCCAGGCCGCGGCGCACGCGCGACTCGGGCACGTCCTGCACCAGGCCGACCGCGTTGGCGACGATCACGATCGCGCGCATCACCCCGGAACAGACGTAAATAAAGAGAATGCTCGCGAAACCGGTGAAGAGCGGGATCAGCATCAACAACAACGACTGGAGCGGCAAACCGAAGTAGGACAGTCCTTTGTGGCCCAGGCGATTGACCACGTGGCCGCTGATCGGCCGGGTGACGGCGTTGCAGCCGGCGAAGGCGGCGCGCAAAACTCCGATCTGCGTCAAGGTCATGCCCACGCCCAGACCGTAGAGCGATATGAACACGCCGCCCATCTGATGCAGCAGGTTCAAAAACATCGCCACGAGCACGACGATCGCCAGCTCGGGCTCGACCATCGCCCTGAGCGCTTCCGCCCAGGTCAATTTGCCGGCGTTCTTCGCGCGCCCCGTCTCGGCGCTCGGCGCGCGCAGCCACCAGAGGAGCGCGACGGCGACGAGCGAGAGCGCGGCGCCGAGCTGAAAGGTCAGCGCGTAGCCCCAGTGATCGGCGATCAGGCCGCCGAAAAAATTTCCCGTCGAATAGCCGAGCGCCAGGCTGCCGACATAATAGCCCATGGCGTGATTGCGGTTTTCCTCGGGCGCGAGCGAATCGACGTAAAAGGCCATGTAAAGCGTCGTGACCGCGCCGTAGGCAAAACCGTTGGCCGCCTGAACCAACGCGAATGCGACGGCGTTGGTCGCAAAACTGTAAAGGTAATTGGTCGCGCCCATCGCGAGGATCGCGATCGAAACCAGCAGGCGCGCGCGCTGCTGCTGGTACGCCATGCCCACCGGCAGGCGCGAAGCCAGCGCGAGCACCGGAGCAATCGAGATCAATGTGCCGAGCAGGCCGACGGGAATGCGCAGATGATCCAGATACGGCGGAATCACCGTGGAAGCCGAGTTGGCCTGAATCGCCACGGCGACCACCGGCGCAAGGAGTTTCAAGGTGCTCAATTTCATAGCTTCCCACTTATTCTCCAAAAAATATTCTGGTTCAATCGTTCGGCAATCTTTTTGCGCGCGCGGCGCGGCTTCGCGCGAATAACCGCAAGGCGCCCGCGGCGCTTGCGATTAGACATTTGCCCGCCCTTCAGGTAAGGAAAGCCGCGAGGAGAATTGCGCATGGAATTGATCCGATCCTGGATGTTCGTGCCCGGCCACCGGCAGAAAATGATCGACAAGGCGCTCGGCCTCGCCGCCGACGCGATCATGCTCGATATCGAAGACGGCGTCGCGCCCAACGAAAAAGACGCGGCGCGCAAAAACATCGCCGCCTCCCTCGGCCGCGAAAAGGCGCCGGGCGCGCCGGCGCGCTACGTGCGCATCAACGCCATCGGCCATCCGCGCATGGACGCGGACCTCGAAGCGGTGGTGCGCCCGGGGCTCGAGGGGCTGGTCTGTCCGAAAGTCGATACGGTGGACGAGGTGCGCAAAGTCGCCGCGATCCTCGACGACAGGGAGCCGAAAAACCAGTTGGCCCGAGGCAGCGTGAGGCTTTTGATCGCCATCGAAAGCCCGCGCGGCCTGCTCAACGCGCCGGCGATCGCCGCGGCTTCGCCGCGCATCGTCGGGCTCATTTTCGGCGCTGAGGATTTCGGCCGCGAGATCGGGCTTCCCACCGTGCGCGAGGCCGAGGCGCGCGATTTGATTTACGCGCGCTCCTCGATCGTCGTCGCCGCCGCCGCGGCGCACGTGCAGGCCGTGGACGGAGTCTGGGTGGATTTGAACGACGGCCAGGGTCTGCTCGGTTTTGCGAAGCAGTCGCGCCGTCTGGGATTTTCCGGCATGTCGTGCATCCACCCGGCGCAGGTCGAGGCGATCAATCAGACCTTCAGCCCGACCGCCGAAGAGATCGATTACTGCCGAAAAGTTTTGCACGCTTTCGAAGAAGCCAATGCGCGCGGCGACGGCTCCATCGCCTTCGGCGGCCAGCTGATCGACCGGCCGATCGTCGAGCGCGCGCGCCGCACCGTGGAAATGGCGCAGTCCCTCGGCATGCTTTCCTGAACCGCGGACACAACGAAGGAAGTTCGACGATGCACAAGAAACTCGCGCTGCTGATGGGATTGGCGTGGCTGTCGAGCATCGGCGCCGCCGCGCCGGTGCGCATGACGCCGGTGAAAATCGCCGACAACGTTTACATGCTCCAGCATTCCCAGGGCTCGGGCAATTCGACTGTGGTTTTCACCGACGACGGCGTGCTGGTCTTCGATTTTCACATCGACAACGCCGATCAGACGCTGGCTTTCATTCGCAAGACCACCGACAAAAAAGTCAAATACCTGATCACCTCGCACAGCGCCGGCGATCATGCGTCCGGCGCCTGGCACTTCCGCGAGGACGCCCCCGCCTGGATCGCAACGAAGAATCAGACCCACGATCTGCAGATGCAGGAGCGCGAGGAATTCCTGGAGCGCAAGAAATCCGACGACCCGCGCAACGCCGCCTACAAGAAAGGCGAGCCGATGACGCCGACGATCGCCATCGACGGGCCGACGACGCTCTATTTCGGCGGCCTGACGTTTCAGATCACGCCCGAAGGCCGCGGCCACAGCACCGGCGATTTGACCGTCTACATTCCGCAGAAGCGGGTTTATCTCATGGGCGATCTGCTCGACACCGAGATTCATCCGGGACAGGGCGAGTCGGGCGGGATTTTCTATTCCAACGTCAAGGGCTGGATTCAGATCCTCGACACCATCCTGGCGCGGGAGCTGCCGGTGGAAACTTACGTTCCCGGCCACGGCCCGGCGCACATCGGCCGCGGTGCCGACGATTTGAAAGAACAGAAACGTTACTTCGTGGTGATGCGCAACGAAGTGGCGAAGATGATGGCCGCCGGCAAGAATCTCGAGCAGATCGAAAAGGAATTCAAAGTGCCGCAGGAATTCGCCCACTACACCCGGCCGGAACGGCTAAAATCCTTCTTCAAGCTTTTCTACAATCAATTGCAGGAAAGCGGCTACTAGTCGGGCGCGAATCCGCAGGATGAAAACGCGCAGGGGCGGCCGGCGGCCGCCCTGCAACCGCGCATCACGGAGGCAGACAATGAAGTCTTGGATCGGCGCAGTGATTCTTATCGCGATGGGGGTTGCGGCGGCGTCGGCGCAAACCGCCAGGCCCCAGTCCATCGAGCAGCTCGCCGCCTACAACAAGCCCGACCGCGAGAAAATTCTCTACGCCGGCGCCAAAAACGAGGGCAAAATCACCTGGTATACTTCGCTCGCCGGCAACTCCTACAAAGAGCTGGCCGCGGCGTTCGAAGCGAAATATCCCGGCGTCAAAGTCGAATCGTATCGCGCCACGCGCGCCGAGATGAGCGCGCGCATCACCGCGGAGGCGCAGGCGCAGCGCTACATCGTCGACACCATCGAAACCACCATTCCGCTGCTGAAACTGCTCAAGGAAAACCGCATGCTCGTGGCCTATCATTTTCCGACTCAGGCCAAATTTCCGGCCAACGTGATGGAGAAAGGACCCAACGGTCTGGTTTTCTGGGCCATCGACCGCGAATCGCACATCGGTCTCGCCTACAACAAAAACGTCGTACCGTCGAAGCTCGCGCCGCGGAATTATCAGGGACTGCTGCGCCCGGAGCTGAAAGACAAGATCGCGTTCGCCGGCAGCGACACCGGCGTCACCGTAGTCGGCGCCATGCTTAAATTTCAGGGCGAGGAATACATCAAGAAACTCAAAACCCAGAACCCCGTGGTGCACAACGTTTCCGGGCGGGCGCTCCTCGATATGGTGATTTCCGGCGAAGTCGGCGTCTCGCCCTCGACTTTCCGCAACCACGTGGAAGTTTCGCTCAAGGCCGGCGCGCCCATCGAGTGGATTCCCATGGACGTGGTGCCGGCCAATTCCGGCTCCACCGCGGTCTCCGCGAAGGCGCCTCATCCGCACGCAGCGCTGCTGCTCGCCGATTTCATCCTGGGCGCCGGCGGTCAGAAAGTTCTGGAAGAATACGAGTACGGCAACCCGACCAAAGATTACGGCTTCAAACGCTGGTATCCCGAGCAGGGATTGGCCGCCGAGCAGATCGACAAGCTCGAAGAAAGATGGCGCGCGACCTTGCGCGATCTGACAAAAAAGTCGTTTTAGGCGCCGGGTTCCGAACGAATCGATTTTTTTGGAGGACGTCTATGAACACCGGCTCTTACATCGACGGCCAATGGTTTCATCCCAAATCCGACCGGCTCGTGCGCAACGTGAATCCCGCCGATTTGAACGACGTGATCGGCGAGTTCCCCGCGGCCACCGTGGAGGATGTTCAGCACGCCATCGAGGGCGCGCAAAAAGCGTTTCGTCACTGGCGCAAAACTCCCGGGCCGGAGCGCGGCCGGGTGCTCTGGCGCGCCGCGGACATCGCGCGCCGGCGCGCCGACGAGATCGCGCGCACCCTCACGCGCGAGGAAGGAAAAATTTTCAAGGAAGCCAGGGGCGAAGTGATGAAAGGCATCTCGCTTCTGGAATTCTACGCCGGCGAGGGTTTTCGCATGCACGGCAAAACCCTGCCCTCCGAGGCGCGCGACACCTTTACCTACACGGTGCGCCAGCCGCTCGGCGTCGTCGGATTGATCGCGCCGTGGAATTTTCCCTGGGCGATTCCGGTGTGGAAATCGGCGCCGGCGCTGGCCGCGGGCAACTGCGTGGTCTTCAAGCCGGCCGAGCTGACGCCGGCGACGGCCGCCCTGCTCACCGAGATTTATCAGGAAGCCGGCCTCCCGCGCGGCGTGTTCAATATGCTCGTCGGTTCCGGTTCCGTGGTCGGCGAAGCGATGGTGCAGTCGCCGGTGTTGCGCGCGATTTCTTTTACCGGATCCAACGAAGTCGGCGGCGCGCTCTATGCCAAAGCCGCCCAGCGCGGCGCCAAAGTCACCTGCGAGATGGGCGGCAAGAACGCGGTGATCGTCATGGCCGACGCCGATCTCGACAAAGCCGCGCTGGCGATCCACGGCGGCGCCTTCGGCTCCACCGGCCAGCGCTGCACCGCGACTTCGCGCGTGATCGCCGCGCCCGCGGTCAAAGACGCGCTGGTCGAGCGCCTCGTCGCCGGCGCGAAGAAGATCAAGATCGGCTCAGGTTTGGATGAAACCGTCGATATGGGTCCGGCGGTGGACGAGAAACAGTGGAAAACCGACTTCGATTATATCCGCATCGGCCGGGAGGAAGGCGCGCGCCTGGTGCTCGGCGGCGGCAAGCCGGCAGAGGCCGGCAACGGCTACTTCGTCGAGCCGACGATCTTCGACAACGTCGCCCCCGGCATGCGCATCTTCAAGGAGGAAATCTTCGGCCCGGTGCTCGCCGTCTCGACGGCGCAGAATCTCGACGAAGCCCTCGCCTGCGCCAACGGCGTCGAGTACGGGCTCACCACTTCGATCTTCACGGAAAACATCGATACGATCATGCGCTTCGTCGATGAGGTCGAAACCGGCATGGTGCACGTCAACGAGCCGACCATCGGCGGCGAAGCGCAGCTTCCCTTCGGCGGCACCAAAGCGACGGGAGTGGGCGAGCGGGAAATGGCGGAGGAAGGCTTGAACTTCTTTACCGAGCTGAAAACCGTGTTCATCAACTACTCGGGCAAAGCCGAGCGCTTGATGATCCGATGAAAAAAAGGCGCAGCCTGCTGCGCCCTTCCATGTCTGTTATTTATTTATCGACGGGCGCGGCGCCCTGCCAGTGGCCGACGTCGATGATGATGCCTTCCGGGCCTTTGAACTTGTCCTCGTAGTACGCCGTGCCGAGGTTGACCGCGCCGGCTTTGACCGCGCCCGCGGCTTCCATCTTTTGGAATTGCTCCTGATCGTTTTCGACGGAGAAGCCGATGTGGTCGATGCCCGCGTGCCCGCCCATCCCGGCGGCGAGCGGCAGCACGGTGATGTTCACCGAACCGTCGCTCAGATCGATCGCGTTGTTCTTGCGCTTTTGAATCAGGGTCATCCCCATGGCATCGACGAAGAATTTTGCCATGGCGTCGACGTCTTCCGCCCGGTAAGCGATGTGTCGAATCTTGGCCATTGTTGCCTCCGCAAAAATGTTTGGCGTCTACGCTCCGGCGTCCCGTGCAAACGCCGGACTCCAGACGCTGGACTCTAAACGCGCATCAACCGCCGTAAAAAACCTTATCGCCCAGATCGCGCATCGCCAGAATCGCGTCGTCGGGACGGCCTGCCGGCGGCACCGCGACGCCGGCATCCTTCACTTCGCCGACGAAGATCGAGTGATCGCCCATCTCCACCGTGTTGACGAGCTGGCATTCGACGAAGGCCGGCGCTTTTTCCAGAATCGGCGCGCCCAGGCTGCCCTTGCGAAAGGGCTCGCCGCCGATCGAATTGCCCTCGCGCTCGAGCGGCTTGAAAAAAGTGAACGCCTGGTTTTTCTGATCCTTGCCGAGCATGTTGAGCGCAAACGTCTTCGCCTCTTTGATGATTGCGTGGGCGCTCGAATCGGCCTTCACACCGACGACCACGAGCGGCGGCTGAAAAGCCGTTTGCGTCACCCAGTTGACCGTCGCCGCGGCGACCTTGCCATCCTTCCCCTCCGCCGTCAGCACGTAAATTCCGTACGGAATCATCCGCAGCGCGGTTTTCTTGGCATCAGCATCCATGATCGATTTCCTTTCGAATAAAATAACAACCGGCTATCCCTGATCGGCAGGATTCTATGAAAGAGCTGAGGTTTCTGCAAGCAATGGGCCAGCGTCAACTCAATTAACCTGGGCTGATGCGTCCGGCGTGTTGCTCCGTAATGCCCTTCCACGTCCTGGACAGCTCACCCAGCAGTTGCTCGAAGGCTTTTTTCTCCGCAGCCAAGCGCGACCCGTCAATGGCGCTCTGGGTTGTCCAAAGGTTAGCTCGCTGTTGTTCCCGCGCGGTCGATTCGGCGAGGCCATAGACGAATCCTGTCCGCACGTCGTAGAAAACCGCCGATGCGGTCGCGGTAACGACGGCTTCCTTGTTGGGAAGAAATCCGAGCGTGACGACCGAGAACGGACCGAGATTGGTCTCGTCGATGTAGAAGCTCGTGTCGAGCGTGTAAAGCAACAGGATGTCGGCCTGCAGGCTGGCGGCGGCCTGCCTTAGAGGCATGTCGGAATCCAGATTGGCGGGCAAAAGCAACCGATTGATCGTCGCAACGCCGGCAACCATCGGGAAATTCTTGATGCGGTCAAAATCTTTTTCTTCCTCGATGTCCCGCGTGGTCACGATGCTGTATCTTCCCGTGCCGTACCCCTGATTTCCGTAGGAACGATATCCGCTGGCCTGTACCCGAACCACGGCCAAGCGGGCCGGGAAAGCCGCGGCAGGTTTCCGCGTCAATGCCTTTTCGATATCCCAACCGGTTTGACTCAGGTCGGCAAGTTTGGCGCCGCCGCCCGGCGTCACATAAGTTGTACAGCCAAGAAGCGAGAGCAAAGCGACAAGAACGGATAGAAATGGCATTTTCGAAGGGTGCATCGGCGTGAGATCTCTCCTATCGGCCTCCAAGATGATTCTCGAGCAATCGCGAGGACCCATTTTTCATTGAGACGTTTGAGACCGAATTTTATTACCGCGATACAGAACTATTTGGGTGGGACAACCCGAAACGCCAGCGCTGCGTAGCGATTTCCCTTCACCTCGAAGTCCCCCGCCTCGGCCATGCCAAGACCCGCCACGTGCGCGCTCAGCGAATGGGGATTGCTGCGCGCGACGAATGCGACGCCAATGTCGTATTTGCCGGCGAGATCGCTTTTCTGCGCTTCGTACAAACCGCGCAGCAATCCGGCGCCGCGATAATCGCGGCCGATGCATACCGGTCCGTAGATATAACTTTCGAATGCGCTCAGCGGCCGGCCTTCGAAATTCAGTCGGTCATAGCAGCGGAGCATCTCGGCGATCACCGGCGAGCCGGTCTCGAATTCCTTCCGAAACGCACAGAGAAATCCCGCGACTTGATCTTCGACCACGGCGACCATCGTGCCAAGGTCCTCCGCGATGCGAGCGGTTTGCGCGGCGCTGAACTGCGCCGATAAAAAACCCTGGGCGCGCTCCGCTTCGGAGAGATTGGCAATATAGTTTTCCGACTGAAGTCGAAGAATCTGGGCATAGTCGGCGGGAATCGCCCGCCGAAACCGGGTCGCAGCAGTCATCTATCCCGTTCTTCCATCAGTCCGGCGCATAATCCTGCTTGCCGCAAAATTCCAGAGCACAGTTCCGCCTGCTCGGCGGCCACATAAAACGCCGCGGATGCGTATTCGGAAACCCATAGAACTGCGGTCGACATATAGGCCTCGACTTCGACGGCATAGTCGATGTTGTGCTGATTTAATTCTGCTTCCACCCTTTGCGCTTCACTCATGCGTACAGCCAGATAGAGGCGGGCGATTTCTCTGTCGCCAAAATCACCCAGGGCGATTCTCGCCATCGCGCTGACTCCGATCAAGGACACTCGTTTATCGCACCGAGCGCAAATTGCACGCGGAAAATGGTTGTGGCTCAGTCAAGACGCATAGAAAATGATCCTTCGATTCAGCTCACGGCGCGCCTAAGGCCGCAACCGAACTCCGATCGCAATGGTAAACAGCGGCGGCCGTGGGATCGGCATCGCCAGAGCCGCCGCCGGCGGCGGGTCGTCGCCTCCCGGAAAATTCCCGGCGCGGAAATACCTGTCGGCCAAATCCCTGAGATTCATTGCCAGGTCGGTTTTGTCGAGTTCTTCGTAACAGACGGCGAGGTCTCGATACGCTTGGGCGAAATACGTCCAGACCTCCGGACGAAACGGACCGCCGCCTTCGCCCGCCGCGGCCACGACATATACCAGCGCGCGCGCCACGAGAATATCGAAACGAAGACGGCAAATTTCAAATCTGCAGCGCCGGCGATGACTCACGCAATTGTCCCCTATCGCAGTCGCCCGTCATCTTGTGCCCGGCGGGCCGCCGAGGGCGCTCCTGACCATCTCCGCAAAAAAGCCGCCCAGCGCGCCCGCGGGTATCGCCGCGGCGAACGACAGCGCCATGAACCATTCGGGATAGGCGTTCTCGCTCTGCGTTACGGCTTGCAGCAGCAGGCCCAAAAGGATCGAGCCGATGCCGACCAGCGCGCCGTGCTTCATTTCCAGTTTGCCGGCTTTGTAGGCCGCGTAAAAACCGCCGATCAACGTGCCCAGCGAGCCGAGCAGCAGGCTCGCGATCAGCCCATCGGTACTGTACCAGTAACTGGCCATGGCGTCTTCTGCTGCGGCTTCGCTTTGCGCGCCCAGATCCTTGACCACAAAGAACGAGTAATAGAGAGTCGTCAGCGCGATCGACGAGATGGTATCGATCACCACGCCGGCAAGGATCGGCCGGAACTGGATGCCGGTGAAAAATCCGGTGGGCTCGATCGGCGCTGGCGGCGAGCTCGATGGACGCGAATCGTATTGCATAATTCTGTATGAAACAAAATTTTTCGCGCAGGTTAAAGTCCCGGCACGCGCGACCGATTTACTGAACTGGAGACCCGATGTTCCTTTTCCCCCGGATTCCCAAACCCGACGTGCCGCCGAAGCGCCACGTCTTTCGTTTCCACACCATCCACAGCCGATTTCTATCACGGTTTTTGCCCGCCCGGCAGCTTTTTTCTCTCGGCGGCCCGGCCCCCGCGCCGGGAAACGCCCGCGCGCGCGACGCCGCGCAAAAGCCAAAAAGCCGCCGCGCGCGCTGAGCCCGGTCCGCCGGAATACCCGCGCCGGCGGATTGCCTTTTGCGCCCTTGGCCTTCTTTGCGGTTACTTTCCCTTTCTTGCGTTTTTATCGTTCCCGCGCCGACGGTTGACATGCTCTTCGGCATGAGGACAATAGCTTCAGGCGGCGCCGGGACGCAAACCGCTTCATCATGTTTCACCGTTTTCGCTACGAGGCCAGGTTTTATCCGACTCTGAGCCGTGTGCCGCTCGACGTGCGCATGAAGCTCGACCTCGCCGGCGTGAAGATTTCGCTCAAGGACTGGCTCGCCTTCAGTTTCGAGGAGCGCGCGGCCTTGTGCCACCTGCCCTGCGCCGCCGAAGAAGAAAGAAACGTTTTCACCGCTTACTTGAATTTCCTTTCAGCGAAATACACCGGCGCGCCGCTCGCCGCTACCGAAGCGCTGAACAGCGCGCTCTGGGAAAGTGCCGCGGTCCCCGAAGCGGTCCGGCAAAAGAGCCTCGAGTCCGGCGCCGCGGTGGGCGCGGAGGAATGGCGCAACTGGGATTCGCATCAGCGCTACGCTCTGTACAAGACCGCGGTCTCGAAGAGCCAACCCGAAGCTTTCGCCGACGTGCTCGACGAGCTCCGGCGCCGCGCCGAACTCGCCGCCGCAAAATAGCGCGCGATGCCCGACACCCCGACCCATCATCCGCCCGCTTCCCGCCTCGCGCCGCTCGACTCGCTCGGCCCGGCCCGGCCGCGGCTCTATCGCGATCTCGTGCGCGTCCTTTGGGAAAACCGCGGCGATCTGCCGCGCGCCTGGAATATTCTCAACCACGGGGTTTGCGACGGCTGCTCGCTCGGACCTCATGGCCTGCGCGATCCGGTGCTCGACGGCGTGCATCTGTGCATGACGCGGCTCAAGTCGCTCCGAGCCCATACCATGCCGCCGCTCGATGCCGCGGCGCTGAGCGATCTGAGCCGCCTGCGCGCCCTGGCCTCGGCAGAGCTTCGCTCCCTCGGCCGGCTGTCCCATCCGATGCTTCGGCGCAAAGGCGAGCGCGGCTTTTTGCGCGTCTCCTGGCACGAGGCGCTCGACGTGCTGGGCCGGGCGGTGCATCAAGCGGCGCCGCACGAGCTGGCCTTTCTTGCCGGCGCGCGCGCCCTCACCAACGAGGCTTACTACGTTTTTCAAAAGCTCGCGCGCGCCCTCGGCACCAACAACATCGATCTTTGCCCGCCCGCCGCGGGCGACGCCGGCCTGGCCGCGTTGAGAGCGACTCTGGGCCACGGCGCGCCCACCTGCTCTCTGGCGGATCTCGTCGGCGCCGATTTGCTGATGATTTTCGGCGCAGACTTGACCAATCGCCAGCCGGTCATGGCCAAGTACCTGCGCCACGCCGCCCGCGCCGGCACGCGCATTCTCGTCGTCGATCCGCGCGCGGATTACGGCGCGGCGGGCGAATGGTCGGCGAGCGCCGGCAACGCCGCCCTGGCCCGCGAGCTTTATCCGGTCCGGAGCGGCGGCGACATCGCTTTCATCAACGGCGTGCTCAAAACTCTGATCGCCAACGAGCAGCTCGACCGCGCTTTCATCGACCGGCACACGGCGGCTTTCGGCGCATTGAAAGAATCTCTCGCCGGCCAATCCTGGGAAATGCTCGAGGAGCGCTCCGGCCTGACCCGCGCCGACATGCAGCGCTTCGCGGCGTTCTACGGCCAGGCGCGCGCGGCGGTGCTCGTCTACGGCCGCGGTTTGACCCGCCACGCTTGCGCCGGCGACAACGTCCGCGCGGCGGTCAATCTCGCGCTCGCGCGCGGCATGGTGGGCCGCGAGAATTGCGGCATCCTGCCGATCCGGAGCGCGAGCGGCGCGCCCGGCGGCGAGGAATGCGGCGCCGCGCCCGACCGATTTCCCGGCGGCTTCGCCGTCACGGACGAGAGCGCGCGGCGCTTTTCCAATCTCTGGCATCATCCGGCGCCGTCCAGGCCCGGACTCGCCGCAGCGCAGATGATTGAAGCGGCGCGCGGCGGTGCAATCAAATTTTTTTACGCGCTCGGCGCCGAGCTGTTCGACATGGGCCCGGACGAAGAAGCGATCGCGGCGGCGCTCGGCAGAGTTCCCGTGCGCGCGCACCAGGACATCGCGCTCGACCCGTCGATGCTGCGCGAACCGGCCGAAGCGGTCGTGCTGCTGCCGGCGCAAACCCGCTACGAGCAGCGCGGCGGCGGCACGGTCACGAGCCTCGACCGGCGCATTCGCTTCACGCCGGAGATTCCCGGCCGCCGGCTTGGCGAAAGTTTTCCCGACTGGGAAATTCCCGCGCTGATCGGCCGCCGTTCCATGCCCAACGGCGGCAAGCTCTTTCCGTTCAAAGACAGCCAGGCCATCCGCGAGGAGATGAGCCGGGTTATGCCGATTTATCGCGGCATCGAAAAACTGCGCAGCGAAGGCGACCAGCTCCAGTGGGGCGGCCTGCGGCTTTACGCCGATGGCTTCACCGCCATGCCGCTCAACCGCGCGCTGTTCAGCGCCGTCGAGCCGCCGGGCTCAGCATCCGACAAAGAAATCCGATGAATAAAGAATGCGCTATGCAAGGGCCCCCGTTTTGCCGTTTTTGTTAGAATCCCCGCATGTGATAAACTCGCCAACAATTACGGGGCCTAAATCAACGTCAATGAACTCCCGCGAATCCGAAGACGTTCTCGCATGGGCCGAGCGCGATGGCGTCGATCTCACGATGTTGCGCGAGCGATTGCGTCTCACGCCGACCGATCGCATCCGCCGTCATCAAAAGGCCCTCGAGTTGACCGAAGCCCTGAAAGCCGCCAAGGAGCCGCGCCGAGGTGCTTCAAACAGAACTCTTACTGACCGCTCTGTGCGACGCTGAGGTATCGTTCATCCTGATCGCGGCATGGCGGCAGTTGCGCAGGGATCTGCGTACGTCACGGCCGACCTCGCCATCTTCTACGAGCGGCAACTTTCAAACTACGGTAAGATTGCGGCCCGAGCCTTCCCTTTACTCTGGATGAATCGACTCTTCGCTCCGGCATGAATTTGACACTGACGACCGATGCTGGAGATATCGATCTACCGGGTGAGATCGCCGGATTTGCTGCCTTCGCGGAAGCAAGAGCGTCATCGGAGAAGATCGATATCTTTGGTCATCGAATGTGGATCTTGACCCTGGATGGGCTCATCGGTTCCAAAGAAGCGACGGGCCGGCCCAAAGATTTGCGCCTACTGCCCGAGCTCAAAGCGCTGAAAGCGCTGCGCGATGCCGGTTCCCGCAAACCGTGAGCCGTAACGGATCGATTATGAGCTTTCTCCAAACGTCGGACGCAGGAAATGACTTCCCCCGCTTCTCCAACACCGAGTACACGCGCCGCTACAGCGCGATTCGCGAGGCGATGGACAAAGAGAATCTCGACGCGCTGCTCATTTCCGGCGCGCGCGGCTCCTCGGAAGTTCACTATCTGTCCAATTACCTGGCGCAATCGCCGTGCTGGCTGCTTTTCCCGCGCGCCGAAGCGCCGGCGCTGTTCATTCACTTTTTCAATCATCAGCCCTGCGCCAGGGCGCAGTCGATCGTCGAAGACGTGCGCTGGTATGGACCGGCGCCGATGCCGACCCTCGCGGAGGAGATCCGCAGACGCGGTTTCACTGCGAAAAGAATCGGCCTCGTCAGCATGCGCGCCATGGCCCACGGTCACGTAACCGAGCTGCAGCGCCGCTTTCCCGAGGCGAAGTTTGTCGAGTTCGGCCCGCAATTCAACCGCATTCGCCGCGTGCGCAGCGAGGAAGAACTGGTTTATCTGCGCAAAAGCGGCTATCTCACCGATCTCGCCTGCGCAGCGCTCGAGAATAATCTGCGGCCGGGGCTGACCGAGCACGAGGTGCTGTCGATCGTCTATGGCGCGTATATCAAGCACGGCGGCGATCCGGGCATTCATTTCATCGCGACCACCCACATGGAAAATCCCGACCGCTTCGTGCCGTGGCAGAAACAGACTTCGCGCGTGCTGGAAAAAGGCAGCGTGGTGATCACCGAGCTGACCGTCAGCTACTGGGGCTATTCGACCCAGATTCATCGTCCCTTTGCCATCGGCAAGGAGCCGGCGCCGATTTACCGCCGGCTCTTCGACGCGGCCTTTCAGTGCTACGAAAACATTCGCCGCATCTGCAAACCGGGCGCCACCAGCGAAGAAATCGTCGGGGCGTCGTCGATCATCGAGGAAAGCGGCTTCACTTCCTACGACAGCGTGTTTCACGGCGAAGCCGGCAAATCGCCCGAGCTCGGCACCCGATCCGCCGCCCACCCGCTGGAGCCCTGGACCCTCGAAGAAAACATGGTGCACGTCATACAGCCCAATCCGATCACAAAAGATTTCACCGCCGGGCTTCAGCTCGGCGCCGCGGTTGTGGTAAAACCGGGCGGCGGCGAGCCGCTGCACAACTATCCGTTCAAGTTTCCGGTGTGCGGCTAGTCAGCTCGCGCCAAGCACCATGTCTCTGCTCAAACCCCGCGAGAACGTCGGTATCTTTGTCAGCTACCGGCGCGCCGACACGGCCGGTTACGCGGGCCGACTGGTAGACCAGCTAAAGAGCCACTTCGGTCAAGCCGTCTTCTTCGACGTCGATTCGATCAGCCCCGGCGCGAATTTCCATCAAGTCATCCAGGATACTTTTGCCAAATGCGGCGCGGCGGTGATTCTGATCGGCAAAAAATGGCTCGAGCGCGACCCGGCGATGCCGCCCTTCGGCGACCCGCAGGACGTCATCACCCAGGAAATTCACTTCGCGCTGGAAGCGCGGCTGCCGATTTTGCCGGTGCTGGTGGACGGCGCTTCGATGCCCGGCGAATCCGCACTGCCTGCCGAGTTCGCCGGCATCTCGAAGCTCAACGCCATCGATCTCCGGCACACCTCTTTCGATCGCGACGCCGAGGCGGTACGCGAGCAGCTCGGAGAGATTCTCGGCGCCGCCAAGGCGACCCGGATCGAAAAGGGCTTTCTCAAAATCTTCGGGCCGTTTTTCGGCAGCTCCTTCGCGCGCATCTCGAGCGGGATCGTCGGCTTCGCCATTTTGGGCGCCGCCTGGGCGCTGGTCGAGATGATCGCGGCCGCCATCGCCGTGGGTCAACAAGGTTTGCACGGGCTTTTCACCGCCTCGCTCCTGGATCCTGAAATGCTGCGGCTCCAGGCCGCGTGGACGGCCGCGTTCGGCGGTGTTCTCTTTGGCTTTCTGGGCCGCCGATCGCTGCGCTGGTGGCGTCACTCGACCGTCGTCATGTGGGTGGCGGTGGCCGAAATCGTCATTGCGATCGGACTCGCGTTCGTTTATGTCGTCAAAGTCCCGGACGCGCGAGTCAGCGATCTGTTCGAAAGCAAAAAAATCACCGCCGCCCCGTGAGGCTCTCATGGATTTCAAATCGGACAGCGTAAAGATTCTCACCTTCGATGTTTTCGGCACCGTCGTCGACTGGCGCTCCAGCGTGATCGCCGAGGGAAAACGGCTCGGCGCGGCCAAGGGCATCGAGAACGTCGACTGGGCAGCCTTCGCCGACGCCTGGCGCGCGATCTACCGCCCTTACATGGACCGGGTGAGCACCGGCCAACTGCCCTGGACCAAGCTCGATGATTTGCATCGACAGATGCTTGAGGAAACGCTGCGGAAGTTCGCGATTCACAATCTGACCGAGGACGAAAAGCAGCACTTCAATCGGGCCTGGCACCGGCTCGATCCCTGGCCCGACGCGGTGCCGGGCTTGCAGCGTTTGAAGCGCCGCTTCGTCATCGCCACGCTTTCCAATGGCAACATCTCGCTGCTCACCAACATGGCCAAGCACGCCGGCCTGCCATGGGACTGCATTCTCTCGGCGGAGAATGTGCAGCGCTACAAGCCCGACCCGGCGGTCTACCAACTGGCGCCGCAGTTGTTTGATCTCCAGGCCGAGCAAGTCATGATGGTCGCCGCCCACGAACACGATCTCCAAGCCGCTCGGAAACACGGGCTGCGAACCGCCTACGTTCACCGGGAGCAGGAGCGCGGTCCGGGAAAAGCCACGGCAATTCCGCCCAAGGACCGGTACGACATCGTCGCGGCGGATTTTCTTGACCTCGCGGAGAAGCTTGGCTGCTGACGGGCTCAATGCTGTTTTAGGTCCATCGAGGGGAAAAAGGGATATCCGTGCTATCCGCTACTCGTCATACGTTCACGGCCTGCTGTTCGGCGGAAGCTATCAACTAACCGGCAACCTTGTCGTTCCCGTCATCGCCCACGGACTTTTCGATCTCGGCGGCGTGATTTACTTTCAGCAACGCCTGCGGAAGAAGCGCACTTGAAGATATTGATCCTCGGGGCCTCGGGTAATTTGGGCAGCCACATTGCTCGGCATTTGCTGACGGGGCAACATCAACTCCGGCTGTCGGTTTACCGAACAAGTTTGCCCCCCGATCTCGAAGAAAATCCAAAGGTCAGTCTGGCACCCACCGACCTAGACAAACCGGAATCGCTCTCTGCCGCCGCAACGGACGCGGACTGCGTCGTTTATGCTGCGGGCGTGCTGTTCAGACCCCACCCCGAACGCTTCTTGCCAAGAACCAATACCCTTTATGTACGCCACATGGTCGACGCTTCAATTTTGGCCGGCGTGAAGCGTTTTGTTTTGATCAGCTTTCCGCATGTTGAAGAAGACACGACACCCGAACGGCGGGCGATGGGACGATTGAACGCACAGCCGAAGTCGATCCATGCTCGGACACGCCTGGATGCAGAGAAATATCTCTTCGCTGCGTGCCGCGATGGAGCAATGGAGCCCGTGGTGCTGCGCGCGGGCATAGTCTACGGACCGGAGATGAAACTGTTTGAGGTCGCTCGCAGCTTGATGCGGTGGAAGCTTTTGGCGATCTGGAGCAAACCGACATGGATTCATCTTTTAGCGCTGCCGGATTTTTTGCGAATCGTTGGAATCGCAGTCGAACGCAATGGATTGCACGGCGTGTACAACCTCTGCGATGATGGTCCTGTCCTTTTGCAGGATTTTCTCGATGCGCTTGCGGCTCACTGGGGCGGTACGAGACCGTACCGGCTTCCGGCTGTCAGTTTCAAAGCAGCCGCAGCGATTTGCGAGTTCCTTGCGACCCTGTTCGGCACTGGCACGCCTCTGACCCGCGACATGATTGCCATGGCTATGACTTCCGTGGTTGCGGATACGAGCCGAATGAAAAACGAGTTACAGCAAGATCTTCAATACCCCGATTTCAAAAAAGGCTTGGTTCTTCTTTGATCGCTTGCGAGTTGCGCCGTGAATCGGTACTACTCTGGCTGGACATTCACCAATTTCTTCACCGAAGCTCGGAGCGCCCGTGAAAAGTCTGTTAACGATTGCTGTCCTGCTATTGTGCATCAACCATAGCGCCCCCGCGGACGCCCAGAAAATCCGCGCGGCCAGCGGCGGCCTGTCGATCATCCACTCCCTGCTCTGGGCGCCCTACGAGCTCAAGCTCATGAAAAAGTACGGCGCCGATCTCGAGTACATCGCCATCGAAAGCGGCACCGTCGGCATGCAGACCCTGGTCGCCAACCAGTCGCAGTTTCTTTTTTCCACCGGCTCGCTCGCGGTCAACGCCGACCTGGTCGGCGCCGATGTGAGCATCGTCGCGGGCGGTTTGAATTTCATTCCCGACAAGCTGATCGCGCGCCCGGACATCAAAGGTCCCGAAGACTTCAAAGGCAAGAAGATCGCGATCAGCCGCTTCGGCTCTTCATCCGAAGTCAATCTGCGCATTTGCCTGGAAAAACTTGGAGTGAAGCCCGAACAGACGCAGATCCTTCAGGTGGGCGGCGTTTCCACGCGCCAGACGGCGCTGCTGGCGGGCCAGGTGGACGCCACGATTCTCAGCGACCCGCAAGCGACGGCCGCGACCAAAAGCGGCATGAAGCTCATGGTCGACCTGTCCGATCCGAAGTGGAATTTTCCGCGCTACTGCCACAATTGCTTCATGGCCAAGCGCAGCTACCTCGAAGCCAATCGCGAGCAGGCGGTCAATTTCATCAAGGCGGTGATCGAAGGGTTGTACACGATGAAGCGCGACAAGGCGCTGGCAATCCGGTTGATCAAAAAATACCTTCGCTTCGATGATGAAAGCGCATCCATCGGCTATGATTTCTACATCGCCAAGCACGGCGAGGGAGTGCTCAGCCTGCCCGAGCGGCGCGGCCTGGAATTCGTCATCGCCGAGGTCGCCAAAACCAACCCCAAAGCAGCCGGTGCGACACCGGAAAGTCTGAAGCTCGTGGAGCCCGGCATTCTGGATGAAATCAAAAAGAGCGGCTTCATCGACCGGCTGAAGTAATCGCGCAAGGAGGAGGTTTCATGAAACTCTATTATCATCCGGCCTCGACCACCTGCCGGCCGATCATGCTGCTCGCCGCGGCGGAAAAAATCGATCTCGAGTTTCACGTCATCGATCTCTTCAGCGGCGAACAGTGCCGGCCCGAATTCGCCGCGATCAATCCCAACCAGGCGGTTCCCTGCCTCGAAGACGGCGCTTTTCGCCTCACCGAGAGCTCCGCGATCCTGAAGTATCTCGCCGACAAGCAAAAATCGCCCGCCTATCCCGCCGACTTGCGCGAGCGCGCGCGGATCAACGAGCGCATGGACTGGTTCAACACCGGCCTGTACCGCGATCTGGGCTGCGGTCTGGTGTATTCTCAGGTGCTCGACGGCTATCGCCACAGCGACGCCGCCGTTCAAGCGGCGACCCTGGCGCGGGCGCGCGAAAAAACCAGAAAATGGCTGAAGATCCTCGATGAGCATCTGATCGGGCCGGAGAATTCCTACGTCTGCGGCCCGCGGCTCACGCTCGCGGATTTTTTGGGTGTCTGCATGATTACCCTGGGCGAGGTCATCCGTCTCGACTATTCCGCCTATCCGAACCTCCGCCGCTGGCTGGCAACGATGAAAGCCGTGCCGTATTGGGAAAATGTCAACGACGGCTTTTACACTTACTTCGTCGGAGGCTACCAAGATACCCCGTTCGAAGGTCTGTGATTTTCACTCTTCAGGGTCGAAGCGACCGCCACCTGGGCTCACTGAAATTCGAGCTGGACCCCGTAGAAGGCCGCCGCCCCGTCGATTAAGCTGAATCAGGCGGATGGACGCGCGATCTGTGGGGCCCGACGGGCATGCTTTACTGGATTCCCCTGGTGTTCGCGGCAATCGGGATCGTGATCCCGCGGCTGGCGTTAGCTCACGCTCACGAGTTTCGCCGGCCAGAGCGCTTTCGTCGCGGCATCCTGCTGATGAGCGCAGGTCTGATAATCCTCGGGGTTGCGCCTCTTCTGCTTTACTGGATGATCGCAGACTGGCGCCTGCGCAATTACTTTCTCCTTGTTGTTTTAATCGTTCCATTTGTCATGATCGGTTTCGGCTTTTACAAGGTCGCTCAGGCCAATACTTCGCCGCGAGACGATCTTTGGTTTTAATCCGGTCTCGATGCCGGCAATCATCCGAGGACGATCATGTTCGAAACCACCGTCGGCCGCCTTCGCGCCGTGGCCCTCCTCGAGGGCATCTCCTTTCTCGTTCTGCTGGGCATTGCCCTGCCGCTCAAGTATTTTGCCGCCATGCCCCAAGCGGTAACTTTAGCCGGATGGCTGCACGGCCTGCTGTTCATGGCGTTCTGCATTGCCCTTACCCAGGCGCATCAGGAATGCCGCTGGACACTGGGTCGAAGTGGCACGGTTTTGCTTGCCGCGCTACTCCCCTTCGGTCCGTTCGTCATCGACGCGCGCCTGCGTCGAGAGGACGAAACAATCCAACGACCCTCGCGTTAGTCATGCGGAGAATTTTTCAAGCGCCAAAAAAACCGGTGGTTCAGGAAGAAGCCACCGGCTGCGGCATCGCGAGCGTGGCGGCGATCGCGGGCATCGCATACGCTGCGGCAAAGAAGTCGGCAAACGGTCTCGGCATTTTCGCCGATGACCCGCGCTTGTGGTCGAAAACCGCGCATGTGCGCCGGCTGCTGGATCACTATGGTTTTCGTGCCGTAACTCGAGAAATTCCTTTTCGCTCCTGGAACGAGCTGCCCGATCTCGCCCTGCTTGCGATCAAGTGGCACGTGGAAAGAAAACAGCCCTTCTGGCACTGGGTGGTTTTTGCACGCGGCGCCAACGGCGCTTATGTGCTCGACTCCAAGAAAACTCTGCGCCGACACCGGCGCACCGATTTCGGCCGGATGAAGCCCAAGTGGTTTATCGAAGTGAGACAGAAATTTTGACTGGCCACTCCAAAAGCACCGAGCGCGAATCCAAAAGCCAATTAATCAATCGCTACGCTCCGGCTTAAATTGTCGCGCGGGTGCCCCTGCAAACCGGGCCGTCCGAGAATGCATATCGATTCGCAATTTCTCGCGCTCGATGTTATCCTTAACACCGGGGTGGCGCTGTGAACACACTGACAATCACCTTGTCCGAAGAGCGATTTGGGCGGTTGCAGGAGATTGCCCGCCGATTCAATGTCAGAGTGGAAGATCTGGCCCGCGTGGGCATTGAAGAATGGCTTCGTCAGCCGGACGAAACGTTCGTGGCGGCAGCGGACTACATTCTCACCAAGAACGCTGATCTTTATCGGCGCCTTGCCTAGTGCGCTACTTACCCTAACGAGGTATTGGAGCTACACCGTCGTATCATCGGCCAATCGGGGCGGCTCGTCTGGCGTCCTGAAACTTGGCGCTCTCGAATCCGCGTTGTTACAGCCCCAAGCGACGTTCGGTGGAAACGACCTGTATCCGGGGATCTTTGAAAAAGCCGCAGCCCTTGGCTTCTCGCTGATTCGAAATCATCCCTTCGTTGATGGCAACAAACGCGTGGGGCACGCCGCGATGGAAGTTTTCGCCGTACTCAATGGCTTTGAAATTAGCGCGCCCGCCAACGAGCAGGAGCAATTGATCTTGGATATCGCTGCCGGAAGCCTCAACCAATCCGACCTGACGGCGTGGCTCAGGCATCACCTCGCGGCCAAGCACTAGGCCCGAGCCGGGCGTTGCGCGTGAGATCAGCATGAGGCCAATTCAGCGTCAGCGCATCTGACACACCACGTCCACCAGCGCGGGCTTGCCGCTCTTCACGACCTTCACGGCCTCGCGCAAGGTTTTGATCAGATCCTTGGGCTCGGTGATCGGGCCGGCGCCCCAGCAGCCGTAGGTGCGCGCCATGGCGCCGAAGTCCACGTTGGGATCCTCGATGCGAATGCCGACGGTTTTGTTTTCCACCGGGCGATGGCGCTGCAATGCGATCCGTTCCTGGTGCTCTTCGTCGTTGAAATAGGAACGGTTGCTGCACACGATGCTCAGCAGCGGAATGGCGTGGTGCACCGCGGTCCAGATCGAGCTCACGGTGAACAGCAGATCGCCGTCGGGCTGAAGATTGACGCAGAATTTGCCCGAGCCCTGGTGCGCCAGCGCCGCGCCGAGGGACGCGGGCATGCCGTAACCGAGGCCGCCGCCCTTGTATTTGCCGAGAATCTGGTTGAACTTCGCCGCCGGCAGATAAAAATTTTCTTTTCCCTGGGAGCTGCCGTTGGTGAGCACCCAGTCTTCGTTCTTGAGCGCCTCGCCAATCTCCGCGTAGAGCCGCGTCATCGCGATCGGTTTCTCGTCCCACTTGCTCTTCAATTCCTTTTCCAGCGCGGCTTTTTTTTGTTCGTAAATTTTTTCCCAGTCGGCGCGGCGCCGGGCGATGTCGTCTTTCAGGCCGGTGAGTTTTTTCTCCGCCTTCAAGCGGCGCACCAACTCCGGCAAAAAAACCGAAGTATCGGCGCTGATCATGAGATCCGCCTGGCGCAGCTTGTTGAAGTCGGTGGCCCACGCGCGGACCAGCAAATCATCGAGACCGACGTTGATGATTTTCGCGCTGGCGCTGGTGAGCGGCGTGGCACGGCGATTGCCGCGCTCCTGAGCTCTCCTGGCGGTCGCGCCTTCGAGGTCGGGAACGTCGAGCGCCAGAAGCAGATCGGCCTGCGGCAGAACCTGCTCCGACTGACCAGTCAGGTTGAGCGGATGCTGCACCGGGAAGTTGAATCGTCCGAACTGGTCGAGCACCGGCGCGCCGAGCAGCTCGGCCAATTCGCCGAGCGCGTTGAAGCCCGTTTCTCTTCTGCCCACCCAGTCCGCCAGGATCACCGGCTTTTTCGCTTCGAGCAGCCAGCCCACGGTTTTCTCGAACCCTTCTTCCGGCGCCTGCAGCGGCAGCGGCGCGGGGTAGCGATCGAGCGACGGAAAGCTCAACTCGCTTTCCAATTTTTTTTCCTGCACGTCGCCGTCGTAGCAGATGTAGACCGGCCCCTGCGGATCGGTGGTCGCGAGACGATAGGCGCGAATGAAGGAATCCGGCACCGCTTCGACGCTCGCCGGCTGATCGTCCCATTTGACGAAGTCGCGAACTAAATTGCCCTGCACCAGCGCGGTATGCACCCAGTCGATCCACGGCCGCCGATTGGCGGAATCCATCGGCCCCGTGCCGCCGAGCACGATCACCGGCAAGCGGTCCGCCCAGGCGTTGTAAATCGCCATCGACGCGTGCTGCAGCCCGACGACGTTGTGCACGGCCGCGGCCATGGGGCGGCCCTTGGCGCGCGCATAGCCGTGCGCCAGCGCCACGGCGATCTCTTCGTGATTGCAGAGAATGATTTCCGGCGCGTGATTGCCGCCGTAGTTCACCAGCGAATCGTGCAGGCCGCGAAAGGTCGCGCCGGGATTGATCGCGATGTACTCGATCGCGAAGGCCTTGAGCAAATCGACGACCACGTCCGAGCCCCATTCGGCGCGCGGCTTTTCCATTTTCTGTTGCTTGGCCATGAAATCCTCGCATTAAAATCGTCCGGCGTTTGGAGTCCGGCGCCTCGCGTCAACGCCGCCCTCGCGACCCGAGACGCCAGACTTATCTTTTCGGAATCTCCATCCCCCGTTTCACCGCCGGACGCTCCGAGATCCTATCGAACCAGCGCTTGACGCTGGGAAAGTCTTCGAGCCTGACGTGATGCCCCTCGTGGCGGCCGACCCAGGTGTAGGTCGCGATGTCGGCGATGGAATATTCACCGGCCAGGTACTCGCGCCGGCTCAATTCCTTTTCGAGCACGCCGTAAAGCCGCAGCGCTTCCTTTCTGAAACGCTCGATGGCGCCGGGATTTTTTTCTTCCTGGCGATAAAAATAATTGGCCTGCCCGAACATCGGCCCAATACCGCCCATCTGAAACATCAGCCATTGAATCACGGTGTAGCGCTGGCGCAGATCGGCGGGCCAGAGCTTGCCGGATTTTTCCGCGAGGTACATGAGAATCGCGCCGGACTCGAACAACGTGAACGGCCTGCCGCCGGGCCCATCGGTGTCGATGATCGCGGGAATTTTGTTGTTGGGATTGATCGCGAGATATTCCGGCTTGAACTGATCGCCCTGGCCGATATTGACCGGGTGCACTTCGTAGGGCATGGCGATTTCCTCGAGCAGGATCGAGACTTTTTTGCCGTTGGGCGTGCCCCAGGTGTAAAGCTCAATCATGACGCAACCCTCTTTCCGTCGGTCTGGGATTGGACGCTGCGCGCGCTCGCCCAAACGATAAACACCGAAACAATCAAACATGCAAGCGAGACCCAGAAAGAAACCGCGTAGCTGTGGGTCACGTCGAAGAGAAAGCCGCCGAGCCATGCGCCCACGGCGCCGCCCAGGCCGATGCTGAAGGTGAAATAGCCGAAGATCGCGCCGAAGTGCTTGCCGTGAAAAATATCGGCAGAAATCGCCGACAGCACCAGCGCGCGCGATCCCTGCCCCAGGCCGTAACAGACGGCGTAAATGTAAAGCAGCCACGGCGCGCTGGCGTCGTGCATCGCGAGCAGCGCGAGAATCCCCGCCGCCGAAATGATCTGCACCCAGGTAAACACCATCTGGCGGTTCATGACGTCGGCGAGATAGCCGAACAAAATGCGCCCGCCGATGCTGATCACGCCCATCAGGCCGAAGATCGACGCGGCGAAGACCTTGGCATAGCCGACGTCGACCGCGTGAGCGATCTGGTGCGTGACGATCACCTGATTGCCCATGCTCGCCAGGGTGCGCGCGATGAACAGCAGCCAGAAAGCCGAATTGGTCAGCGCGCGCTTCACCGTCCAGTCGGATGCGGGCTCTCTGGGCGCTTTTTCCGGGGCGGGCGCGCCGGCCGCCGCCGCGCCGCGCGGCATAAAAAACAACACCGGCGGGATCACCAGCAAGGCCGTGATCGCGGCCAGGCCGAGATACGCCGGCGACCAGCCCCAGCGATCGATCATCAACTGGGTGACCGGCACCAGCAGCACGATGCCGACGCCGCCGCCGGCCCAGGCAATGCCGAGCGCGGTGCCGCGCCGCTGGGGAAACTCGCGCGAGAGGATCGCCACGTGCGGCACCATGCCGATCAGCGCGATGCCGGCGGCGCTCACGATGCCGATCCAGAAATAAAACTGCCAGAGCGCCGACACCGTCGAAGCGAAGCCGAGCCCGATCAGCAAAACGATCCCGCCGGAAATCAGCGTGGTGCGCCCGCCGATCCGGTCGATCAGCCCGCCGGCCCAGGGCAGACACGCGCCTTCGAAGATGATCGCCAGCGAAATCACCCCGGCGGTGGCGGCGCGCGACCAGCCGAAGGCGTCGAGCGTGGCGACGAAGAACACGCCGAAGGTGCCGTGCAGGCCGCGGCCGACGCCGATGTGCAGAAACGCGAGCGCAATCAGGCCGTAGCGGCGAATCATGTCCTTCCAGGATTTCACTGCGCAAGCTGCCTCAGAATTATTTTACGGCGCGCTCTGCCTTCACGCTTCAGGCGCAGACGGCCGCGGGCGCGCCTTTGCCGCGCAAGGCGGAAAACGACATGGCGAGAAGCGCCATCGCGCCGCCGACGAGAAAACTGAAATTCATCGCCTGCACGAACACCGCCGGGTTCGCCGCCGACGGCGTCGCCAGCGGATCGCCGCTGTAATAGCGAAAAGCCGCGGTCAGGAGCAAGGTGCCGAGCGACACGCCGAAGGTGGTGCCGAGGCCGAACACCACGTAGATCGCGCCGGTGGCGACGCCGCGGTGCTCCGCCGGCACCGAGTTGATCATCGCGGTGTGATTCGAAGTGAAGAACAGCGCCGTCGCCAGACCCCAGAGACAGAGCACGCCCACCGCCGCCGTCCAGCTGGAATCCGGCCGCAGAAACGAGCCGAAGAATCCCGCGCACGCCAGAAAGGAAATACCCAGGGTCGCCGGCCAGCGCGGCCCCATCCTGTCCACCGCCCAGCCGACCAGCGGCGAAAGCGTCACGGTGAAAATCGGCGCGCTGACAAAAAGCAGGCCGATGAAAGACGGCTTCAAGCGCAGCACATCCTGCAGGTAAAACGGCAGCACGAAACCGAGCATCACCTGGGCCACGCCGACCAGCAGCAACGTCAGGGCGCTCAGCGTGAACATGCGAATCTTGAAAAGCGACAGATCGAGAATCGGGCTCGGCGCGGTGCGCTCGCGATAGAGAAAGCCGAGAAAGACGGCGGCGAAAGCGATCAAGAGAAAAATGCGCGCGCCCGCGGCCAGCGACTCCATGATGCGATGATCGACGCAGGCGATCAGGGCCACGGTCGCGCCGATCAGCAGCAAAGCGCCGAGGTAGTCGATGGTGCGTTGGGAATCGGCCGGCACAACGCGCGGCGGCGTGTTGCCCTTCCAGCGATTGATCAGGGTCAGAGCGATGCCGGCGAGCGCGATCGGAATCAAAAAGAAAAACACCGCGCGCCAGTGAATGTAGTCGATCAGCAGGCCGCCGATGCTCGGCCCGATCAACACCCCGGAATGAAACGCCGTGGTCATGAAACCCTGGGCGCGTCCGGCAGACTCGCGCGGCAGCGCCTCCATCGCCAGCGCGCGGCCCTGGGATTGCGTCATCGAAGCGCCCACGCCCTGGAAAAGGCGAAACACGATGAGCTGGGCGACGTTTTGCGAAAGCCCGCAGAACAGCGCGCCCAGCGACGACACCGCCAGGCCGATGCCGAAAAGCGTGTGGCGGCCGTAGATATCGCCGATCCGGCCGAAGATCAGCGACAGGCTGATCTGGGAAATCTGATAGGCGATCACCGCCCAGGAAATGCCGACGATGGTGGTTTCCAGGCTGCTCGCGACGGTCGGAAGAGAAACCGAAAAAATTCGGCTCGAAGTGCCCGCGAGAAAATTTCCCAGGGCGGCGTTAATCAGCAGCAGCCAGTTGATGCGCGGATCCATGCGTTGGGTTCAGAAGCGCGGGAAAACCAGCCGCGGACCGAGCGCCCCAGCGCGCGCACCGCCGCCCCGTCCACTCTTTCGCTTACCAGCGTTTCTCTAACAGCCGGAGAAAAAACTCAAGAGCGCGCTCGATGCGCCGCCGCGAAATCTTGCGCGCCGCGCCGAGCCCGTGAAGGGCGCGCAGCCGCGATGCCTCCGCGCGGGTCAGAAGCGCCGCGCCCAGCGCGGCATCGATCAGCGCCGGCAGCCCCGGCGCCGACCAGGGCGAGCGGCGCAGGCGCGTCTTCAGCCAGTCTTCCATCGCCTGATCGCAGAGCACTGCCACATCCTGGGCGGAAAGACTGCCGGCGGACCAGCCGCTCAAGGCGCGGCTGAGCACACGAATCGCGCGACCTTCCGGCGAATGATGGCCTTTGATTTTTTCCTGCTCGGCAAGGTTGGCGAAAAGTTCCTGCGCATCGAAAGGCATGAACACAACTCCAAGGGAAAAGTTTTACCACGAAAATCACGAAGGACAGGAAGAAATTACCTATCTGTGATTGCGCTCTTGGTGCCTTTGTGATGAATTCTTTTGCGTTCTTTGCGTTCTTTGTGGTTAAATTCCGCAACCTTCGGGAGGTCTTTTATGGAACCCCTGCCGCGCGGCGCGAATTTTCAACGGGCGCTGATGCTCTGGGAGATCGGCCTGCACATCGCCGGCAATCCGAACACGCCGTACTACGGTCCGCGCGACATGTGCATCGCGGTCGGCAGCGGGTCGCACGAGAATTTTCAACCCTGGCTGCGCCTGTCCACCGGCTCGCCCATCCTTGCCCAGGCCGTCTGCCGCAACGAGCTCGAGGCGGCGATGATCAACCCGTCAGGGCTGCTGACTCAAGCCTATCGCGGCACCGGCATCTTCTCCGAGAAACTGCCCGTGCGCATCGTTGCGGTCTATCCATCGCTGGATCATTTCGTCTACGTGATCCATCCACGCACCGGTCTCAAGTCACTGGCCGAGATCAGAGAGAAAAAATATCCCCTGAAGCTTTCGATCCGCGAGGACGCCACGCATTCGACCCGCGTGCTGGTCGATCAAACCCTCGCCGCCTACGGCATGACGCTAAAAGATATCGAATCCTGGGGCGGCAGCTTTCAGTTGAACGGCGGTCCCGGCGACGAGCGGCGCATGAAAGCGATCCGCGAAGGCGCCATCGACGCGATCTTCGACGAAGGCCTGCCGCTCTGGTTCGAGGCCGCGCTCGCTGCGGGGCTCAAGCCGGTCACACTGGAAGATCACGCGTTCAAATATCTGGTGGACGATCTGGGCTGGCGCCGCTACACGATCAAACCCGGACGCTTCAAAGGACTCGATGCCGATTACACCTGCATCGACTACAGCGGCTGGCCGCTCTACACCCGCGCCGCTCTGCCCGACGACGACGCGTACAAGATCTGCGATGCGATCCTCGCGCGTAAAGAGCAAATCTACTGGGAAGAATCCTACACCGGCGTCGGCCAGCTCGGCGAAAACACCGACGCCACCCCGCGCGACGTGCCGCTCCACCCGGGCGCGGAAAAGTGGTACCGCGAGCATGGGTTTAAAGTGTGACGGCGGAAATCGAATCGTTCGAATTATTCGATGTTGAGCGACTTCATCAGGCGCAGAAAATATTTGGTTTCCAGCCCGAGCAATCGGGCCGCGGCGGCGCGATTGCCGTTGGTCTTGCGCAATGCCTGGACGACCAATTCCTTACGCGCTGCATTGACGCCGTCGCGGTAGGACAGGTTTTCCGGCGGCGCCCGAAAGGGTTCGCCCGCGAACCGCGCGGGCAAATCCACCGCTTCAATGTCCGACCCTGAGCCGAGCACGACCGCGTGCTCGATTGCGTTGGCCAACTCGCGCACATTGCCGGGCCGGTCGTAGGCCCGCAGCTTAGCCCTGGCCTCATCGCTGATGCGGCTGACGTTCCGTCCCGCGGCGATGGAGAATTTCCGCAGGAAAAAGTCCGTCAGCACCGGCAGGTCCTCCCTGCGTTCTCTCAGCGGCGGCGGGGTGATCGCCACGTGCCAGATAAATTCGACTCCATGCGAAGTCACTCGTCAGAGTTTGCTCCAGCAACTAGCCATCGCAAACCCAAACTCGCCGCTCTTATCGGCAGACGCGATCAATGAAGCCCACTGGGCGAATACATCAAACCGGGTTGCCGTGGCAACCTGGAAATCACCGGACACGAATGAAATCGGGATTATTGACTTTGAGTTCGATGAGTACGGTGCAGTGCAGGTAACGGATTCACGTAACGTAACAAACCCGCCCGGGGCGTGCCGAAAACTTCCCCTCCTGGTCCCCCGACGACTCACAGTTGATTTACAAAGTGAATTCCAGCAATCTCTGCGGCACAAAGAGATTCTCGGGAATCGCCCTTCGCAACGTCAATGGCGAGCCGTTCGCCGATGGCTGTGAAGAGAAAAACCTGATTAAGGACGGTGATCATCCAAGCTGGTGGCGGAACGCTCAGTAGATTTCTTTTACGGCTCCCCGAGACCAAAAATGAGCATGGCGCTATTATCGTTGCTCTTCTTTCTTGTCGGCTGCCAGCGTGATTTTGTCGCGCATGCGGCGGAGAAACCGGCGGCGCCAGGAAGCGTCGTTCTCAAGTGGCTGGGCACTGCCGGTTGGGAGATTCAGTACGGCACGACGGTGATCCTGATCGATCCGTTTTTGACGCGCGGTCTGGCAGCTCACGGCAAGGAGTGGAAGACCGATGAGGCGGCCGTCCTGAAAGAGATCAAGCGCGCTGATTATATTTTCGCCGGCCACAGCCATGCGGATCACATTGCCGATGTTCCCTTCATCGCCAAGAAGTTCGGCGCTAAGGTCGTTGGCTCGCGGACAACAACGAATGTCGCGCTGACCGGAGGCGTCGACAAATCGCAGCTCCTCACGATCGCGGGTGGAGAGAAATTGGATTTCCCCGGTTTCTCCGTTCAGGTCATCGAGAGCGAACATGGCGCCGTGCGGCGCGGCGGCCGAACCCGGCGGCCCAAGTTCGAAGAGATCACCCAGCCCTGGAACGGGCCAATCACCGGCGAGGCCTTTGTCGAGGGCGGCTGCTACATTTACTACTTTACATTCGGCGATCGAACCGTACTGCATCAGAGCAGCGGCGGTTTCGTCGAGGAGAAGCTCGCCGGGCTGCGACCCGACGTCGCATTGCTTTACCCGATGAATCGCGCCGACACGGCATCTTTACTCGCCGCCGCGCCTGCGAAGACCGTGATCGTCCATCACTTCGACGAATGGCGAGCTTCTTTCGCGGAGGGAATGCCGCCGTCCAACGCCGCCCGCGCGCAACGCTTCGCCCGCGACGTAAGAGCGATCGACAGCAGGATCAAAATGATCGTGCCTGGCTTTTTTGAAACCTACCGGGTCGACTGAAAGCCCCCAACTTTTGCCTTTTTAGTTTTTACTTTTGCCTTCCATGCGCTCGCGCAGCGCCGCGACTGTCGGCGCGATCGGCGCAAGCTCTTTCTCGCCGCAGCGAACCGCTTCGGGCTGCTTCAAGCCGTGGCCGGTGAGATTGCAGACCACCACGTCGCCGGAGCGGATCGTTCCGGCGAGGCGCATCTTCTTTGCGACAGCGACCGAAGTTGCCGCCGCGGGCTCGGCAAAGATTCCCGCCAGGGCAGCGATCTGTGATTGGGCTTCGAGGATTTCTGCGTCCGAGGCCGCCACCGCCGCGCCGTTCGATTCACGCAGCGCGGCCAGCGCGCGCCAGCCGAGAGCGGCCGGATTGCCGACCTGGATGCTTTCAGCGACGGTTTCGCGCGCGATCACCGGCTCGACGTTGTTCATTCCTTTTTCGAAGGCCGCGACGATCGGCGCCGCCGCTTCGCTCTGCGCCGCCGCGAGCCGGGGCGCGCGCTCGATCCAGCCGAGCGACAACAGTTCCTGATAGCCTTTCCACATGGCGTAAATGCCGGTGCCGCCAGCGCTCGGGTGGATCACCCAATCGGGCATCCGGCCGTCGAGCTGATCGGCCATCTCGTAGGCGTAAGACTTCTTCCCTTCGTTACGGTAGGGATTCGACGACAGGCAATCGTACCAGCCGAATTCCTGCAGCGCCGCTCTGTAAAGCCGCGCCACCTCGTTATCGAAATCGCCGTCGACCACGATCACCGTCGCGCCATAGACGCGCGCCTGAATGATCTTCGAAGCCGCCGTTCCCTTCGGCACCATCACGATGCTGGGCAACCCCGCTGCAGCGGCGTAGGCCGCCACTGAAGCCGCGGCGTTTCCCGTGGACATGACCGCGGCGGTCTGGAACCCCAGCTCGCGGGCAACCGAAAGGCCGACGCTGTTGCTGCGATCTTTCAGCGAGCCCGTCGGTAAGACCGTATCGTTCTTGAGAAATAAATTGTGAATTCCCACAGCGTCGCCCAGCCGCGCGGCGTGAATGAGCGGCGTATCGCCTTCGCCGAGAGAAACGATCGAAGCCTTCTTCGCAACCGGCAAGAAATCGAACCAGCGCCAGATCGAGCGATCGCGGCTTTGGCGAAAGCGGGCCAAATCGGCGCGCGTGAGGTGATCTATGGCAACGATAGCTTCAAGAATGCTCCGGCATTGCAGACATTGGAAAACGGTCCGTGAAACCGGCTCATGCCGACACCCTGGACAACGCAATTGTTTGATCAAACCCATTATCTCTGTGCGATTAAAAATCAGCGGGCCGTCGGCTTGGCGCCCGAGCCGATTCCTGCGTCAATGTCCGGGATCGATTTGCAGAACCAGCGGCCGCTGATGATTGGAGTCTTGCTCAGCCCACCCGCCAACGTAAAGCCGCCCCGCGTTGTCCCGACTTATTGAGCCATAGAGTAATACCTTTTTTAGATTCTTTGTATCGAGCGGAAAAGTCGCTGAAAAACGAGCGTGCAGATCAGCAACAACCCACTCAAACCCCGCTTTGGCTCTGGCAACACCAGCGACCCACTGGGCGTCTCCTATGGAAAAGAGCGACGGCGTGTAGGCCTCGCCGTCCGGGTGCAGCCAGCCAAGCCCCCTGACGGTGGCAGGTCCAGTGTCTTGAGGGTCAACCAAATACAAATAGCCGATCTGGGTCACAAACAAAATGGGACGATCAGGAAGATACGCAAATCCGATAATCCCTTGATTCATCTCCAACGATGTTTTGCCCAGGTAAAAGTCCAAGGGGGTTGCAGCTACCTCTCTCAGGTTGGCGTCATATTCGACGAGCGTAACCGAGACGCCGTCCGTTTGAGCGGTAAGTCGCGGCACATCGGCGTGGCCGTGAGCATCGGCCAAAAAATTGCGCGAGATATGGCCTCCGACGGAGCCAACAACTACTTGCTGTGACTCTCGGCTCGTCGTGTCATACCGGTAGAGGACATGACCCCAATGTCCGAGGGCATAGATAAACCGGCCGACGCCGGCCACCGCCACCAGCCCTTCGGGTACCGCGAGAAGATGCTGCCAGACATATCGGTCCGGATGAATACGCCATAAATGAGAGCCCCATCGGGCGGCCTAGAGAGGTCGGCCCTTTCGCCCTCCTCATCCGTCGACGCAAAATAGAGCCAGCCATCACCACCTGCGACAATGCGCGAGTGAATTTTGATCTGTCCTTCACCCTTTCGATACAGACCCGCCTGTCTTAATCGTTCCGTCACTGCGCCGCGATCACGCCACGCGTCGGCATCCGGATCGTATTCCAACAGGTGCGCACTCATGCCGTCGGACGTCGCCGAAACACCGACCCAAATATGGCCGCGAATATCGCGTCCGATCGCGCCCCAGACGCTCGTGGCGTTCTCTATCGGCGGCAGCCGCAATTCTTGCACCGTTGGCGTGCGAAAAGGCTCCTTGGGTGCGGGAAGAAACAAGCTGCCCGTGAGTTCCTCATAACTCATCGGAGCAGGAGTACTGCCGTAGAATCGCCCGCTGATGTACAAACCGACTCCTACCGCCGAGCTCGCCAACAGCAAACAGACGGCGCCAAACAAAACAATGCGATTCATCCAGCCTCCACACACAGCAGCCAACTATCCGTCGCAAGCGCGATGAAAAACTTTTGCAGATTTAGCCGATCCGTCGCTCGACTTCGCCAAGTAGTTTTTCTAACTCTCTCTCCATGTCATCCACTTCGAAACCCACTGCGCGGGCACCGTCCAAAGTAGCAATGCATATCATTATCATATCTAGACACTCTCGCGGCGGCGGTTCGTCCAGATGATTGTAAAGCTGGTGCTCAATCCGCTGTTTAAGGTAATTGAAGTCCCCAAAGCACATCACCGGCGGCAACCCCCCAACCAAGCCCGAGTTTTTCGTCGCAGGTGCAAACGCGATTCCGCCGGGATCAACCAACGCGATCTGCGACCCGTTCTCAAACAGCAGCACCAAATAGCGATCCTGGGTTTCGGGATGGATCTTTTCTTCGAAGGCTTTCAGGCTACGCCAGGAGATCTTCACGCCTCTTCCCGATACCACATCGAGCAGCACAGATGCCGCCTCATCATAGATCACGACGTGCTTGTGAGCGTCGGTCCAACCGCGTACTTTCAGTTTGGTTTTTTCAACAAGCGAATCCATCGCATGGGCTTCGCTTAAACGATGCAGAGAAAGATCACGAACCTTTGAGCCCGCGCCATTCGCCAAAGGCCCTATTCAAGTCTGCTTGAAACCCTGCCAGCGGCGCTCGATTCTATGATTCCATTCAGGCTGGCTAGAGCCGCGAAGGCGAACAACACCAGCATTCTCGGCGTATCAAACAAAAATCCAAAAAATCCTACCGTCAGAAACCCGAGAATCGAAGCCAGGGGGATCGCGGCAAAACCATCACCTTTAGGGACATGCCGTAGCAGAAGTGTCAAAAGATAAATCAAGAAACTCAGAAATGCCACTACACCCAACGCGCCCTGCTCAAAGTATGTGTGCGCCCAATGATCTTTGACTTGCCAGGCCAGATGATCGTCTGTCGAAAAAAACCACCGATCCATGCCCGCTGAGAAATCGCCGTTCTCAATGCGGTTATATCCCGCAATATCGACAAATCGAACATCATCCACGTCAACCGGCTCCGGCCCAGGCGCTGAGAGAGTGAATTTGACGGGGCGAGCCAACATCCAACCCAATGATCCGCTTCCTCTTCCCATCTCACCGGTCGTAACCATCGCGTTTTGCTCGGCCCACTTACCGGAAGACTCTACGTTATAGCGAATGGGCGCAGCGCAGCGAAAGGAGTAGAGAAGGTTCTTTTCACAGACGTGCACATGCACAACCGCCCGCGCCCGAGCGCGGATCTTTATTTCGAGCCGATATTGACTGTGGGACCTCACGGCAACGTATTGCTCAAAATATAGCGGGCTGCCCGGGAAAAGACGCAGGAAAAGATTGTTCTTCTCTTGTTCGAACGTATAGGTGGCCGGCGTGATCGGCAAAGGTCTACGGAGATAGAAAACCGCTGGATAACGACCCAGTCCCATGCCGAAAATGCGGGTCAGCCAACCATTGTCCATGACAGCGAAAGTATTGGCGGCTTGCATCAAACGATAATGCCAATCCTCCCGAACACTCGCGAAGCGCGCTCGGATATAACTCCCTGCAAACACCGGAATGGTTGCGGCGGCTGCAGCGACCAGACACAACATACCAATGACAACCCCGCGGTACGACGAAAAATGCGCTCCCCGCCATAGAACACAACTGAACAATACCACCCAAACCACGCCAATGCCCAAATATCCGCCCCGGGAAAATGTCATCAGAAGCGCGTAAGTGGACACCGCAAACAGAATGAAACCAGCGACGTAAGCGAAGCGCGTTCGATGAAGCACTACCCACGCAAACAAAAAAGGTTGCGCCAAAACGAGATACGCTTCGGGGTCATTGCCGCCATTATGCAATCCTGAAAAAGTGGCGGTCACGCGAAAGTCGCTCGCAAAGTCGAAAAGCCCGGTAAAAAGCAGCCGCTCCCAGACAACTGCAAGCGCGACGCCGGTCAAGCCCAACACCATGCCCACAACTAAACAGTTCTTTAGATTGGGTCCAGGGAAACCGCGAGCGACGAGGAGCGCCAATGCCAGCGATTCGAAATACCCCTTGCTCATTCTTAGGCTATTATAGCGGCTGTAGTAGTTGGAAAACGCGTTAGCATCTACCGGTTGCAAAGGGGTTAGTCCGATCACAAAGCTCGCTGCATAAGATATCGTGAGCAGGAGCACGATCAACAGCAACACCGACGATGTTCGGCAAGGGGTTACCGAAGGACGGTTACGACTCCACAAAGCGACCGACAAAGTCAGCAGCACGAAAAAATCGAACTCATCGAAAAAGAATCGGCCCGACCAGGGCGCGAGATCGAGCACCGGCAGGAGCGCCGGAAGGACAACGAGCCAAGCGTTGGGATAACGATAAAGGACTACGCCGTAGACGCACAGTCCTATCGAAAGAAGAATGCGCGCGAAGGGAAAATTGATCAGGGCCACCATTACCGCCGCAAAAAAGGCGACCGCGATCGAGCGCTGTAACAAAATAGGCCCTCGAGCCTTTTCCTCCCGCGGCACGGCGCTAGTTTGCACAGTCCGCTCCGTCACCGTCCTCAATGGCGAGAGTCAGACTGCTCCTCGTACATATGGAAGCACAGACAAAACCCGCGCCCGCCGCCACAGCACCGATGAAAACATTGGTAGGATCGGGGCGCGCACCGCCGAAAAATAGTTTGCCAAACTCGATACCGGCCGAGATTATGCCGCCAATGAATATCGCGCCGATCGTCCCGCGCGCAACAAATTCCCGTAACCGCGTGACACGCCAAATCCAGTATTGGACGCCAATGGGAAAAAACATGATCGCAACCGCAAGCAAACTAGTCATAGCCGCCGATTCGGTTGTGTAGTAATGATAGTAGAATGGCATGAAGCTTATGTCGTTGACGCGTTTCAACCCATCTTCCAGCGTCAGCATCGGCTGTTTACCAACCCACGCCAACGCAGCCAGGAGAAGCGAATAGCCGACACCCATAATCGGTACAAAAGGACTAACAAGGTACAGCCAGGGCCAAAGACTTTTGCGCTTCAGGGTTTCACCCACGGCCGCGCCAACCATAACACCGATGATACGGGTGACAACGGAAGCGCCTAGAGAGCGCCCGGATACCAGAAAGAACTGCAGCGTTTCAATCACGAGCCCCAATCCAAAACCGATCCAGCCCGCAGATCTCATCAAGGGCCCGCCGCTTCGGCGCGATACCAAACCGATGAGTAGACCCAACGGCGCCACTGCTGCACACTCTGCGATGAGTTTTGTGCCGCAGCGCAATGCATTTCCACAGGTGCTTTGGGAAGCGAACAAGTGAAAATAATTACCCTTCCATTTGGCGCTAATCTCCGCGGCAGAAATCAGGAAATCGTAGGGAAATAAACTAAAGGCCAAATAGCCGATGGTATAAAGGACCAACCCCGCATAGGCGGCGCGCTTTCCTTCGGCAAAAAGCGAGTCGATGAGATCGCGCACTCTTTCGCCACTTGCCCACCACAGGAAGATACCAATTATCGTGCCGCAAATTTCAGCCAGGATATCATTCAGGGAGACGGTGCGCGGCGGGAAAAACTGCTGGGTAAATTCAATCGCGACGCTCAACACGACCGAGAATACGAAGATCGAGAGCGAAAATAGCACCAGGCGGATAAGTCGCCCTCGCCGGCTTGCGAAGCCAAGCCACAAATAAGGCAGCGGGATGTAGAGCAGAATGTTCGCGACCCAATCGGCGCGGGAATCCATGCCCAGTCGCAGGTACCGAATATGTAAAAAGTCACGCAAAGCCGAATCCAGCGGACGCGGGCGAAAAACCAGGGGAACCAAGCTGCCGTACACGATAAAAAGCAGATACGCCAATGCGGCGAGAAGGAATAACTTCCGAGAGGAAAACACCGGCGACCCCATCAAAAGCGTTTTGACCAGACGATATTAGAACCCGACTTTAAGCGATTGGCGGAAAAATGCAAAACTCAACCCTTTTTCCAGCGCAACAAACCAGGAAGGCCCGCCGCGGAGCTGACCCGGCGGTAAGCTGAGAATGAGCTTGACATCGCCCGCCTGGCTTCGCTATGACCCCATTCCAACGCTCCGTTATCGGGTTGACAGGATCGTTTGAAGGCGCGGGCGGAAACGTTCGTCTAATGGGCAACTGCTAAAAACCAGGGAGGCGTTCATGAAAAAGTTAATGTTGGCTCTAGTCATGTGCTTATTGTTGGCAGGCAGCGCGGTCGCCGCAGTCAACATCAACACGGCAACCAAAGAAGAATTGACCAGCATAAAGGGTATCGGCGACAAGCGCGCCCAGGAAATCATCGACTACCGGAAGAAGAATGGCGACTTCAAATCCGTCGACGACCTGGAAAAAGTCCCCGGCATCGGCCCCGGCATCATGAAACAGATCCGCTCCCAGGTCACGGTGACGGGCAAAACGACCGCCGACAAGCCGGCCGATAAAGCAACGAAGTCTAAAGCATCGGAAACAAAGAAACCCGAATCCTCAAAGAGCGAGGCCACGAAATCCACCGCCGCTGCAACGAAATCGAAGACCGAGGAAAAGAAGACCGAAAAAAAGTAGCCGGTAGTTCTAACCGCGCAGTCTGCCCGCGCGCTCGCGGGCAGGCTGCGCCTTTCGCCGCCCCCGCATCAAGCCGCGCCATCCCGCCCCCGCTACAAGAGTCAAGAATTTCTCGGTCACGTTTCCCGTTCTTGTGCTAAAATTGCTGCGCCGAGTTTGGCGAGCCATCCGGCTTTTGATCTTTTAGCGCGATGGCGTGGAGGAACACATGGCGAAAACCTGGATCGTTTGCATCGACGGGACCTGGAATCAGCCCGGGCAAAAGGACAAAGACCCGGTCACCGAAAAAGAGGAGGCCGCGCCGTCCAATGTCGTGCGCACCTGGGAAGCGCTCGCGAACACGCCGCTGGCCACGGATTTTTATTACGGCTCGATCGCGCCGATCAAACCGAAAATTATTTGCACCGGCGTCGAAGGCGAAGTGATCTATCTTGCCGGCATCGGCACCAGCGGCACGGTGGAGAACAATATTTTCGAAGGCGCGACCGGCACCGGAACTTCGGAACGGATCCGCGACGCCTACCGCTATCTCGCCGAGCGCTACCATCAGGGCGACCGCATCTACGGTTTCGGCTTCAGCCGCGGCGCCTTCGCGATCCGCAGCCTGGCCGGCTTGATCGATCTCGCCGGCCTGCCCAGGCAGCCGCGCGCGCTCAAGGAAGAAGAGCTGCACGAGATTTACGATCACTACATGGACGGCAAGCTGATCGACAAGGCGCGCTACGGCACCCTCGACACGGCCGTCGATTTTGTAGGCGTATGGGACACGGTGGGCGCGCTTGCGTTCGGGCGCACGCTCGGCAACTTTCATCGCATCAATCCGGGCAACGTCAAGCGCGTCGCCCACGCGCTGGCGCTCGACGAAGAGCGCGAGCGATTCGAGCCGTCCTTCTGGGACCCGCCGGCCACGGCAACGACGCAGGTCGATGAAGTCTGGTTCAGCGGCTGCCACACCAACGTGGGCGGCGGCTATTGCGACCCCAACCTCTCGAACATCGCGCTGTTCTGGATGCTGCAGTCCGCGCGCGACGCGGGCTTGCCGCTCGATTCGCGCGGCATCCCCGGCTTCGATCTCAAAGACCCGCGCGGCCTGCAGCGCGACTCGTACAAAGAATTTTACGACTCCATGGGCTTGATCGGCGGCATCGCCGAATCGCTCAATCTCAAACGCGCGCCGCGCACCATCCGCGCCGGCCAGAGAATTCATCAAAGCGTTCTTGATCGCATGCAGGAGGCGCCGGGCCAGCAGCCTTACGTGCCCAGGGCGCTCTTCGAAAGCAAACCGCTATCGGGCGAATCCAATCCCGGCATCCAGCCGTGGGGAGGATTTTAGTGAACCGGCGCGCAATTCCTATGGCGCGCAACGGAACCAACCGCTCTAGCCGCCACCGACCGAGAGCTGCTCCCCCCAATTGAATTTTTCGCGGAGAACTTGATGCCGTGCTCGTAACAGACGCAACATCAAAGGCGCGCGTGGACAGCGGGAAGATGCCATCGAGGCGGGTCAAGCCGATTTTTATTGCCGGGGTGCCGCGCTCGGGCACAACGCTTTTGGTGAATCTGGTAGGAATGCACCCGCAAATGGCGCCGGTTTTCGAAACCCGCTTTCTGCGCAATCTGCTGCGCCATTGCGACTACACCGGGAGGCACTGGAGTCGCGCGCGGGCACCGTGGCCTGGAGCTGTCATTCCCAAGCGCTGGCTGCGCTCGCGCTTCGCCGCTCGCTGCCAAGCCTATCGGGCAAAGGTCCTAGCGCACCATACCCCGGGTGTGGATTATTCAAACGGCCGGAGAAATGAGCTTCCCTTCGATCGCCAGGTGATTCTCTACACTCGCGAGGAACTGGTCGAGGAGACCGATCGCTGGATCAGCCGCATGATGGCAGGACCGTCTTCCGAAACCGAGGTGTATGACGGGGCGCGCGAGCTGGTGAGTCATCTTTTCTCGCTTCACGCCGCGCGCATGGACAAACCGCACTGGGTCAACAAAACTCCCGGTCTGCTCGAGGAGATCCGGGATCTTCCGAAACTTTTCCCCGACGCGAAATGCCTGCACATCATTCGGGACGGCAGAGACGTCGCAGCCTCCACACTCGCCATGACCTGGGGGCCGACCACCGTTACCGAAGCGGCGCGCCGCTGGAAAAATCTCTTTACGGCAGGCCGCAAGCAGGTCGATCGCGAGCGTCTGGATTACCTGGAGCTGCGCTACGAAGAGCTCGTTCATTCTCCGCGCGACGTTGTGCGCGCGCCATTTGCCTTCCTGGAATTGGAAGCGGACCTGGACGAGATTCTATCCAAGGTTAACGTTTATCCGGAAAGCATCGGAAGGTGGAAATCGAAATGGACGCGCCATGAACGCAAAGCCTTCGCCGGCGCAGCCGGAGATCTCCTGATCGAGCTGGGCTATGAAAAAGACTACGCCTGGGTGGACTGAAACTAAGATCCCGGCGCGTACTGGCACGGCAAGTTCACGAAGCCATCGACCGGGCACGAAGCGCGCCGGCCAGAGAATCCACCAAAGCATCTTCGATGGTATACAGGAATCGCTCGGCCAGCAGGTTCCGCGCTCAAGATCCCTGTTCGCGGGCAAACCGCTGTCGGTGGAACCGAGTCTGAGAATTCGGTGCTCGCGGTTTTAGACAACCTGATGCGGTCGTATCGGTCCCCATCGAGCCGATTACAGGTGCGGCCCTGCAAATCTCGGCTACCCGTCGTCCGGTCTTTGACAAAAACGTGATTGACAGCCTCTGCCCGCAGATGTTTTATCGAGCGAAGATCTTTATCCCGTTCCTGTTCGTTGCTGCTGTTGTTTTCGCAATAGTTAGTTTATCGCGCTTGAGTCCGACGCGCGCGCTGCTCGCCGCCGACCCAATGAGCACCCTCCCCAAAATCTTTCTGTGGGCGTGGGAACGACCAGAAAACTGCGACTTCCTGGAGACATCCGCAGGGGCGCTTTCACACCGGGCAACCACGCTGATTTGATCCTGGCCCGCACCACCGCGCCAAACTATCTCGGTAGAAGTGTTATCGCGTGGGCAAAAGAACACCCCTCAGATGCGCGGATTCCCGAAGCGCTTCACTTGACAGTAAGGGCAACTCGTTACGGTTGCACCAACGATGAAAGTCGAGATTATTCTTACGGAGCTTTTCAGCTTCTAGATAAGAAATATCCTGAGAATGAATGGACGAAGAAAACTCCCTTTTGGTTCCGGTAGTAGTTTGCGCACCATGTCACATTAGCTCCGCCGGATGCTTCGCCGTCCGCCCGGCCAGGTGATGAATTTGTTGTCGGCACGAGATTCCCGGCGCGACGATCTCGACGGCATCACCGGCCGCTTTCACCGCCGGCGCCAGGCGCCGATTGCCGATCTTCGCCGACAGATCGTAGTGCTCTTTTTCGAAGCCGAAGGAGCCCGCCATGCCGCAGCAGCCGGAGTCGACTTCACTGACGTCGTAGCCGGCGGCTTTGAGCATCGCGATCGTCGGCGCCGTGCCGACCAGCGCTTTTTGATGACAATGTCCGTGCAGCAATACTTTTTTGCCGCCGCCGTTTGACGCCACGGTCAGCCTTCCCTCTTTTTGCTCGCGCAGAACGAACTCTTCGAAGAGAAAACTATTCTCGGCGACTTTCTTTGCCGCCTCGGTTTGGATGAATTCCGGATACTCATCGCGCAGCGTCAGCAGACAGGACGGCTCGAGGCCGACGATCGGCGTCCCCTTCTCCGCGAACGGCGCGAGCTTTTCCACATTCCACGCAGCGTTTTCCTTCGCCTGAGCGAGCATGCCCTTGGAGATCATCGGCCGGCCGCAGCATCTTTTTTCGGCGAGCTGGACACGATAGCCGGATTTTTCCAGGAAACGCGTCGCGGCCACGGCGACGTTCGGCGTGTTGTAGTTGTTGAACGTGTCGTGAAACAAAATCACTTCGCCCTTCGAACCGTCGCCGGTGCTTCGGTGTTTGCCAAACCAGTCTTCGAAGGTTTCGCCGGCGAATTGCGGCAGCGGCCGGCGCCGGTCGATGCCGGCAACCAGTTCCATCAGCCGGCGGTTCAAAGATGAACCGGCGACCCAGTTCGACAGCGGCGCGAGCTTCGAGCCGATGCGGTTGAGAGTTTCGACTGCGCCGAACATCCGGTTGCGCAGCGGCAGGCCGTTGGCGCGGTGATAGTGATCGAGAAACTCGTACTTGAGCTTCGCCATATCGACGTTGGACGGACACTCCGCCTTGCAGGCTTTGCATTCAAGGCAGAGATCCATGACTTCGTAGAGCCGCTTGCCGGCGAATTCCTGCTGCGGCGCGCGCCCGGCGATTGCATTCCTGAGCGCGTTGGCGCGCCCGCGGGTCGAATGCTCTTCGTCGAGGGTGCCCATGTACGACGGGCACATGGTGCCATCGAGCTTCTTGCGGCACTCGCCCATGCCGCTGCACATCTCCACAGCGCGCGCGAAGCCGCCCTGGGCGGCGAAATCCAGAGTCGTGCGCGGCTCCCAGGGCTTGTAGCTCGGGCTGATCTTGAGCGATTCGGTCATCGCCGGCGCGTCGACGATCTTGCCGGGGTTCATGAGATTTTTCGGATCGAAGGCGCGCTTGATCTGGCGAAAAGCGTCGTAGAGCGCCGGGCCGAAGAGTTTCGCGTTGAAGTGGCTGCGCGCCAGGCCGTCGCCGTGCTCGCCCGACATCGCGCCGTTGAATTCGAGCACGAGATCGGAGATCGCGTTGGCGATGGAAACCATCTTGTCGCGCTCGCGCTCTTCCTTGAGATTGATCAACGGGCGAATGTGCATGCAGCCGACCGAGCAGTGGCCGTAGTAGCCGGCGACGGTGTCGTGGCGCGCGACCACTGCGCGAAAGCGCCGGATAAACTCGGGCAGTTTTTCCGGCGCCACCGCCGTGTCTTCGACGAACGCGATCGGCTTCTTGTCGCCCTTGATGCCGAGCAGCAAACCGAGGCCGGCCTTGCGCACGCCCCAGATCGCTTTGACCTCTTCCGGCTTGAAAGCGAGCGTCGATGCATAGCCGATTTTCTCGCGCTTGCGCACTTCTTCGAGCTTGTAGACTTGATCCCTGACCTCGGCCTCGGTCTCGCCGGCGTACTCGACCATCAGAAGTGAATCCGGCGCGCCCTGCACGAAGCCGAGCTTGCGCGACTGCTCGATGTTGCCGCGGGCGAGATTCAAGACCATTTTATCGGTGGATTCCATCGCGTAGGGGCGCGTCTGCAGAATCACCTGCGCGCACTCCAAAGCTTCGATGTCGTCGTTGAAGTGAATGACGTCCATGGCCGTCCACTTGGGCTTGGGCACCAGGCGCATCTTCGCTTCGACGACGGTCGCGAGCGTGCCCTCGGAGCCCACCAGCATGCGCGAAAGATTGAACGGCTGCGGCTTGATGAATTCGTCGAGGTTGTAGCCCGACACGCGCCGCATGATTTTCGGATAGCGCGCCAGGATTTCACTTTGATGCTGCTGCGCCAGGCGAAAAACCTCCCGATACGCCCTGCCCTCGATGGTATCGAGCCGGCTTTTGCTCTCCACCGCCTCGGGCGAGAGATCTTTCAGCACCGCTTCGCTGCCGTCGGCGAGCAGCACGGTCAGCTCGAGCACGTGATCGAGGGTTTTGCCGTAGGTGAGCGAGTGCGCGCCGGAAGAGTTGTTGCCGATCATGCCGCCGATGGTCGCGCGATTGGAAGTCGAAGTGTCGGGACCGAACTGCAACCCCATGCCGCGCACGTGCAGGTTGAGCTCGTCCTGCACCAGCCCCGGCTGCACGCGGCACCAGAGCTCTTCCCGGTTCACCTCCAGCACGTTCTGCATGTACTTGGAAAAATCGAGCACGATGGAGTGCCCCACCGCTTGGCCCGCCAGCGACGTGCCGCCGCCGCGCGGCAGAATCGAAACATTCAAGCGGTTGGCGAGCTCGATCACCGCCTGCACGTCGCCCTGGTGGCGCGGCACGACCACGCCGATGGGCTCGATCTGATAGATCGACGCGTCGGTGGAATAAAGCAGCCGCGAGGTGCGGTCGAAGCGCAGATCGCCCTCGATGCGCTTTTTCAACTCCGCTTCGATCTCGAAATAATCCCGGCCAAAGCTCACGCTCATTCTTCGCCTCGATCGCACAGCGATAGTTTTCGATTTCCCTTTTTTAATTTTTACTTTTTACTTTTGACTTTCTTCAACCCCACCGTAACACCAGCACGCCGATGACCACCAGCGCCGCCGCGGCGCCGTCTCTGAAATTCACTTCCTCGATGCCCTTGAGCGTCGTCTTGGCAAGAAAAAAACTGACGATGGGCTGAGCGCTCCAGATCGGCGCCACCACCGACGCCGGCGCCCGGGTCAGGGCCTTGAGAGTGAAGATCGAGCCGATGGCGTAGAGAAAGCCGGCGGCAACGAAGCACATCAGACTCGGCGCCGGAATTCTCTGCCACTTTCGCTCGATGCGGAGCAGGTTGCCGAGCGTCATGAGCAGCGCCAAGCCGGTCGCGTGCATCACCAGCGCGCCGAGCACCGGCGGACCGCCGTTGTCAGTGCCGAATTTTTTGAGCACCGGCACCACGCCGTAGCAGAGCGTGGCCAGCGCAGCCGCGAGCGTGATGCGGCGCGCGCCGCCGGCCTTTTCCGATCCCGGGTCAGCCTGGGTGACGAAAAACACGCCCGAGACGATGAACAGCACGCCGATCAAAACCGAAAGTGACAGGGGCTCGCCGAGCAGCGCCGCGGCCAAAAACACGGTGATCAGCGGCGAGGAATTGTTGAGCGACTGGGCGCGCGACGCGCCGATCTGGGCGACGCTGCGGACAAAGAGCGTCCGTCCCATGTAGGCGCCGACGACCCCGGTGGCCGAGAATATGAGCATGGCCGGCACGGCGATTCGCCCGGCGAAAATATCGCCTTCGAGCAGCGCCGCGCCGAGAAGCGTGGCGAGGATCGTCGCCTGCTGATAAAGCGTCGCGGCGCTCACGTCGGCCCCGGTCAGGCCGCGCTTGACCAGCACCGGGCTTGTGCCCCAGAAAAAACCCGCGATGAGCGCGTAAACGATCCCGGTTTCCATTCGGCTGTAAGCGGCGAATTATTCCGCCAGCGCCGCGCGCGCCGCGGCGAAAATCGCCTGGAACATGGGCGCGGTCAGCTTGCCGGTAAAAGTATTTTGCTGGCTCGGATGATACGAGCAGATGAGCCGCGGGCCGCCCGGCAACTCGAGCGAAACTCCGTGGCCGAATTTCGGCCGCGGCTTGGGCACGGTTCCGCCGGTTTCCCGGTACGCCGCGAGAAACGAGTCGAAGGCGATTTTGCCGAGGGCGACAACGGCGCGCACGCGCGCGAAAAGCTTCAGCTCGCTCACGAGATACGCACGGCAGCGATGGAACTCCGCCAGCGCCGGCTTGTTGCCCGGCGGCGCGCAGCGCACCGCAGCCGTAATGTAGCAATCGCGCAGCTCGAGACCGTCGCCGCTACGCTCGGACTTGGCCTGGTTGGCAAACCCGGCGGCGTGAAGCGCGCCGTACAGCCAGTCGCCGCTGCGATCCCCGGTGAACATCCGGCCCGTGCGGTTGCCGCCGTGGGCCGCCGGCGCGAGACCGACGATCAGTAAACGCGCCGCCGGATCGCCGAAACCCGGCAGCGGCCTGGCCCAATACTTCTCCCCCGCGTAGCGCCGCGGCGGCTGGCGCGCGCAGGCCTCGCGCCAGCGCACCAGGCGCGGGCACTGGCGGCAGCTCACGATCGTGCGGTTGAGCTTTTCGAGCGGCGCCATAGGATTGATCTGTTAGCACAAGGCGCGCGCAAAAAGGAACCGCCGCCGCGACGCGTGCAAATAAAAAAATTTTCTGTTATAGCTGGCTAGATTCCGGCATTGAAGGAGTTTCCGCGATCGAGCGGATGGAGTCGCCGACATCGGGGGGTGGCGGTTTGCAGTCTGGCGAAGGGCGATGGCGCAGATTCCACAACCAGCCTCAAGCGCGAAACTGGCAGCTCGCCCGGCATGCCGGCGTTGCCGCAATGAGCCGGGCCGGCTGCGCGTCCGTCGCTTATTCCGCAAGCATTTGCGGCTTGTCCGATTTGGCCCAGCCCGGTGTGTCGTGGGCCGCGTTGCAATCGCTCGAAATTCCACGTTTACTTGACTTGGAACTCGCTTCCATACTAGGTGAAACAAAGTCGTGCAAATTTTTTCAATCAAAGGATAGAGCCCGTGGCAGACAAAACTCTTACTCTCGATCAGTTCAAGACGCTGCGAAAGGATAACTGGTGGGTCGAGCCGATGCTCGTCGTCGCAGTGCTCGGCGGATTCGCGATCTACGCGACCTGGGCGGCGCTGCAAAACGCGCATTACTACGTCGATCCGTACCTTTCGCCTTTCTACTCGCCGTGTCTCTCGGTGAACTGCGCGAACAAGGAGCTGCCGCTGATCGGCTCGTGGTGGAACATCTCGCCGGCGTTTTTGATTCTCTGGATTCCCGGCGGCTTTCGCGCCACCTGTTATTATTATCGCAAAGCTTACTACCGCTCGTTTTTTCTCTCGCCGCCGGCTTGCGCCGTGCGCGACGCGGCTCAAACCTACAGCGGCGAGACGCGCTTTCCGTTTCTGCTGCAAAACCTTCATCGCTACTTTTTTTATCTCTCGCTGATCGTGCTGGCATTCCTCTGGTGGGACGCCATCGTCGCATTTCGCTTCCCCAACGGCTTCGGCATCGGCCTGGGCACGATCGTGCTTTGCGTGAACGCATTTCTTCTCTCGCTGTTCAGCTTTTCCTGCAATTCCTGCCGCCACGTGTGCGGCGGCTATCTGAACTCGTTTCACAGCGCGCCGGGCAAGTACAAAACCTGGAGCTTCATCAGCAGGCTCAATGAGAAGCACATGCAGTACGCCTGGGTGAGCTTGATCTGGGTGGCGCTGACCGACCTTTACGTGCGCCTGCTGTCGATGGGCGTGATCACGGACTTGAGGTTCTTTTAATGGCTGAAGCAAAATACGAGACGCACGAATACGATGTGGTGGTGATCGGCGCGGGCGGCGCCGGCTTGCGCGCGGCGGTGGAAGCCTCGGCGCAGGGCGTGAAGACCGCGCTGGTGTGCAAATCGCTTCTCGGCAAGGCGCACACGGTGATGGCCGAAGGCGGCATCGCCGCCGCCATGGGCAACGTCTATCCCGAGGACAACTGGAAGGTCCACTTCCGCGACACCATGCGCGGCGGCAAGCTGCTCAACAACTGGCGCATGGCGCAGATCCATGCGCAGGAAGCGCCGGACCGCGTGCTCGAGCTCGAAGAGTGGGGCGCGCTCTTCGACCGCACCCACGACGGGCTGATCCTGCAGCGCGATTTCGGCGGCCACCGCTACGCGCGGCTCGCCCACGTCGGCGACCGCACCGGCCTGGAAATGATCCGCACGCTGCAGCAGCACGCGGTGCACAAGGGCATCGACGTCTACATGGAATGCAATCTCCAGCGCCTGCTGACCGACGGCGGCCGGATCGCCGGCGCGTTCGGCTACTGGCGCGAGAGCGGCAAATTCATTCTGTTCAAATGCAAAGCCGTCGTGCTCGCCACCGGCGGCGGCGGCAAGGCGTGGAAGGTCACGTCCAACTCCTGGGAATACACCGGCGACGGCGTCACCATGGCGGCGGACGTGGGCGCCGACCTGATGGACATGGAGTTCATGCAGTTCCATCCAACCGGCATGGTCTGGCCGCCGAGCGTGCGCGGCATTCTCGTCACCGAAGGCGTGCGCGGCGACGGCGGCACGCTGAAAAACACCGAAGGCAAGCGCTTCATGTTCAACTACATCCCGGATTTCTTCAAAGCGGAAACCGCGGATACCGAAAAGGAAGCCGACGCCTGGTACGAAGACAAGCGCAACAACCGGCGCACGCCGGATCTGCTGCCGCGCGACGAAGTCGCCCGCGCGATCAATTCCGAGGTCAAGGCCGGCCGCGGCACGGTTCACGGCGGGGTTTTTCTCGACATCGCCTCGCGCCGTCCCGCCGATTATATCCAGAAACGGCTCCCGTCCATGTACCATCAGTTCAAAGAGCTGGCCGACGTGGACATTACCAAAGAACCGATGGAAGTGGGTCCGACCTGCCATTACTCGATGGGCGGCGTGCGGGTGAACGCCGACACCACCGCGACCACGGTTCCCGGGCTTTTCGCCGCGGGCGAAGTTGCCGCCGGACTGCACGGCGCCAACCGGCTGGGCGGCAACTCGCTCTCCGATCTGCTGGTCTTCGGCCGGCGCGCCGGGCTTTACGCCGCCGAATATGTGAAATCCTTTTCCGGCGCGCTCACGATCAACCACGACCAGGTCGAAGAGCACGCGCGCACGATGCTGGCGCCCTTCGAGAGCAAGGGCAGCGAAAATCCGTACACGATCCACGCCGATCTGCAGCAGACGATGCAGGATCTGGTCGGCATCATCCGCGTCGAATCGGAGCTCAAGCAGGCGCTGGAGATCATTCAAAAGCTCAAACAGCGGAGTCAGCGCGTCCGGGTGGAAGGCAACCGGCATTACAATCCCGGCTGGCATCTCGCCCTTGATCTGCATTCGCTTCTGACTTTCGCGGAGGCGGCGACGCTGGCCGCAATCGAAAGAAAAGAGAGCCGCGGCGGGCACACCCGCGACGACTATCCGAGCACCGATGCGAAATTCGCCAAGGTGAACGTCGTCGTGCGCATGAAAAACGGCGAGCTCGCGCTCTCGCAGGAACCGCTGCCGGAAATGCCGGCCGAACTGAAAGCATTGCTCGAGGAGAACAAGTAATGGCCGATCAACAAGTCCATATGCGGGTTTGGCGCGGCGACGCGCAGGGGGGCGAATTCAAAGATTACCGCATCGCCGTCGGCGAAGGCCAGGTCGTGCTCGACGTCATTCACGCCATTCAGGCTCAGCAGGCCAACGACCTCGCCGTCCGCTGGAATTGCAAGGCGGGCAAATGCGGCTCATGCAGCGCCGAAGTCAACGGCAAGCCGCGCCTCATGTGCATGACCCGGATGAATCTCTTTCAACCCGGCGAAACGATCACGGTCTCGCCCATGAGAACCTTTCCGATCATCCGCGACCTGGTGACCGACGTTTCCTTCAACTTCAAGAAAGCCCGCGAGGTGCCGGCGTTCAAACCGAAACCGAAGGAACCCGACGGCACCCGGCGCATGTTTCAGGAAGACATCGACCGCGTGCAGGAATTTCACAAGTGCATCGAGTGCTTTCTCTGCCAGAACGTCTGCCACGTGATCCGCGATCACGACGACAACAAGCCGGCGTTTTCCGGGCCGCGTTTCTTCGTGCGCCTGGCGGCGCTGGAAATGCACCCGCTGGATACCAACGATCGGATGGAGCTGCTCAAGCAAAAGGCGGGCATCGGCTACTGCAACATCACCAAATGCTGCACCGAGGTCTGTCCGGAGCACATCCACATCACCGACAACGCGATCATTCCGCTGAAGGAAAGAATCGTCGATCGCTACTACGATCCGATCGCCAGGCTGGTCGGCCTGTTCTCGACCAAGAACAAATGAAGCGCGCGCGCTGAGCGCACGCCGCGGCGGGATGCGGGGGCGCTACTCGCGGGTGCGCCGGCGCAGGTACATTTTTACCCAGTAGTCGTAGAGCGAAGCGACGGTGAATTTTTCGATCAGGGTTTTCCGCAGCGCCGACTCGTATTCGATGGCGATGTCCTGCCCTTCGACCCTCACGCCCAACAGCCGGCCCTGTTTTTGATCCACGAACGCGCCGACCGCGCGCAGAATTTGCGACAGCGTGTGGGCCTCGGGGCTGCCGCCCGAGCCCGTGCGCCGCGCCTGCGCTTCGGTGTCCATGCGCGCGATATCTTCCGCCGTGTAGTGAAGCTCCAGGACTCCCGAAGAGGGCTGCGGCTCGGGCTCGGGTTTCTTGCGCCGAAAAATCTGCCAGCTCACCCGCAGCGAGACTTCGTTCGCGGGCGCCGCAGGGCGCTGCTGCGCGCGCACCGAAACTCCGCCTTCTTCGATCCGCAGCGCCAGCGATTCGATCTGCAGCGGCTCGAGCATCTGGCCCACCGGCCGCAGGATTTGCGAAAAATTCAGGGCGGGCTGCATTTAGTTTTCCGCCGGGCCGGCGGGATCAGGCGCTGAGGCTCGTTTCGGCCCGCGGCGCGACGCGCCTCTTGTACATGCGCACCCATTGATCGTAGAGCGCCGGCACGCTGTACTCGTCCGTCGCCTGCTTGCCGTCCGGCAGCGCGTATTCGACGGTGACGGTCTGCTCGTCCTTCGATACCGAAGCCATGCGCCCGCCCTTCTGGTCGAGCATGCTGCCGACCACGCGCAGGATCTGCGATAGGGAATGGGAATCGGGAGCCTGCGCCGATGCGCGCCGCCGCTCGCGTCCTTCCTGCTCGAGCCGGCCGATGTCGCTCGGCGTGAGGTGCCACTCGAAAACGCCCGCGGCGAGGCGCAGCGCGTCCTGTTTGTCCAGGGAGTCGGCATGGCCGCGATGAAGGTCGGCGAGAAAGGCCTTTTCGCGCGGCGTCAGCTGCGCGCGATTGCGCGTCTTGTCGCGAATCACGAACCCGGCCGCGTCGAGCTTGAGCGCGAAGGATTCGATGCGCAATGCCTCGAGCAACTGGCCGATCGGCCGCAGCAACTCGGCGTAATGAATCGCTTCCATGGCGCGCCTCAGTGACTTTCGCGCCCGGCGCGCTGCATGTACATGCGCACCCAGAGATCGTAGAGCTCGCTCGGGGCCAGGGTTTCGCGCAGCACCGTGCCGAGCGAAGTCTCGTATTCGATCGTCACCGAATCGACCTCGCGCGATAATTTCATCAACCGAGCCGGCTTCTGATTGAGGTAGGCGCCGATGCAGCGCAGCACCTGCGACAGGCTGGCCGTATCGGGCACGCGGTGCGGGTCGCTGCGCCGCGCCTGCCCTTCCTGCTCTAGGCGGTCGACGTCCCTGGGAGAGTATTGCAGTTCGATCGGCGTGAGCACGGGCGCACCGAGGATCGGCTCGTTCTGTGCGGTTTCGCCCGCGCGCGGCGGCAAACCGCCCCACACCTTGCTCAGCTTGTCGGGGGTTAGGCTGTCTTCCACCAGCTCGGGATGGGCCGCCGCGAGAACGCCGCGGACATAAAAATCTTCGCCGGTCGGTTCCAGCTCAAAGGTGGTGAGGTTCAATGTCTCCAGCGCCTGGCCGATCGCTCGGAGCGGCTGCGCGTACCCGATCATCCCGCTCATCAATCCTCCCCTCGCTACGCCGATTTCGTCTTGCGCTAGCGACATGAATCCCCCCAAAACAAACCGCGATTTAAGTATAACCGCTTTTTACCCGCCCTGCGTTAAATTGTCAATAAAAAATGGCAGCTTAACTGTTCCACGCCGGTTGCGATCGCCGGGGCGCTAATTTTTTCGCAAGCGGAAGCCGACCCCTGCCTGGACCTGCTCGATGCGGCCGTTCTCGCCCGGTCCGCTCTGTTCCGGGACCGGCTCCTGGTCGACCTTGAGTCCCGCCAGCTTGATCTTCAGGCGCAGATTGTTGGCGCTATCCGCATTGATCAATGCCTGCTCCAGACTGATGATGCCGTCGCGGTAGAGCGCGAAGAGCGCCTGATCGAAGGTCTGACAGCCCTCCTGAATGCCCTGCTCCATCGCCTGCTTCAGCGTATCCACCTCGCCTTTTTTGATCAGGTCTTTGATGCGCGGCGTGTCCATGAGAATTTCCAGCGCCGCGACCCGCTTGCCTTCAATCGATGGAATCAGCCGCTGCGAGATGATCGCGCGCAGGTTCAGCGAGAGCTGCAGGTAAATCTGCCCGTGGCGCTCGGAGGGAAAAAAATTCATGATGCGCTCGATCGCCTGGTTGGCGTTGTTCGAGTGCAGGGTGCCGAGACAGAGGTGGCCGGTCTCCGCAAACGTGATCGCCGCCTCCATCGTCTCGGTGTCGCGAATCTCGCCGATCAGAATCACATCCGGCGCCTGGCGCAGGGTATTTTTCAGCGCCGCCTGAAACGTGTGCGTGTCGAAGCCGACCTCGCGCTGGGTGATGATCGATTTTTTGTGCCGGTGCACGAACTCGATCGGATCTTCGATCGTGATGATGTGGCCGGCCTCGTTGCTGTTGCGATGGTCGATCATCGCGGCCAGCGAAGTCGATTTGCCCGAGCCGGTGGCGCCCACGACCAGCACCATGCCGCGCTTGGTCATGACAATGTCGCCGAGGATCGCCGGCAGGCCCATCTGCTCGATCGACAGCACGTCGGCCTTGATGCGCCGGATCACCATTCCCACCGAGCCGCGCTGCTGAAAAATATTCACGCGAAATCGCGATACGCCGGGCAGCGACATCGCCATGTTCATTTCCATCGTAGCGGCGAATTCCTGGCGCTGCTTGTCGTTCATGATGCCGTCGGCGATCGCCGCAAGCTCGTCGGGTTTAAACGCATGGTCGCCGCCCACTTCGATCTTCCCCTGACTGCGGTACATGGGCGGCTTGGCCACGGTCAGGTAGAGGTCCGACGCCTCGAGATCGACCATCTTGCGAAAAAATTCTTCGATACTCACCGTCGTCTCCGGGGGTTCCTGCCGCAACGCTTACAGGCGCCCGGCGGCAGCCGCCGGCGCGGCGCCGAAGAGATTCGGCGTCATGCTCTTGGACTGCGCTTCCTCGCGCGTCACCACGCCGCGCGAAACGAGATTGACGAGAGCCATGTCCATCGTCTGCATGCCGTCCTTCTGGCTCACCTGCATGGTGCCGGGAATCTGGTGGATCTTGCCTTCGCGGATGAGATTGCGCACCGCCGTCGTACCGGTGAGGATCTCCAGCGCGGCGGCTCGGCCGCCGGCCTTTTTCTTGAGCAGGGTCTGCGTGATCACCGCCTCGATGGATTCGGCGAATTGCGCGCGAATCTGCGCCTGCTGGCTCGGCGGAAACACATCGATGACGCGGTCCACGGTCTTGGGCGCGCTCGAGGTGTGCAGGGTGCCGAAAACGATGTGGCCGGTTTCGGCGGCCGTCAGCGCGAGCTGAATGGTTTCGAGATCGCGCATTTCGCCGACCAGAATCACGTCCGGGTCTTCGCGCAGCGCCGCGCGCAGCGCATTGGCGAAGGAGTGCGTGTGCGGCCCCAGCTCGCGCTGGTTGACCAGACATTTTTTCGACGGATGCACGAACTCGATCGGATCCTCGACGGTCAAAATATGCCCCTCGAAAGTGTTGTTCAGGTAATCGATCATCGCCGCCAGAGTGGTCGATTTACCGGAGCCGGTGGGCCCGGTGACGAGAATCAAACCTTTCTCTTTCTCGCACATCTGCTTGAGAATCGGCGGCATGCCGAGTTCTTCAAGCGTCAAAATCTTCGTCGGAATCGTGCGGAACACCGCGCCTTCGCCCTTTCGTTGCAGAAACACGTTGACGCGAAAGCGCGCCACCTGGCCCAGCTCGAAAGAAAAATCGCACTCATGGGTTTCCTCGAAGGTCTTGCGCTGGGCGTCGTTCATGATGTCGTAGACGAGCGTGTGCACCTCTTCCTTGGAGAGCGCCGGGTGATCGAGCTTTTTGAGATCGCCGTCGATGCGGATCAGCGGCGGCTCGCCTGCGCTCAAGTGACAGTCGCTGGCGCCCTGCTCCACGCCAAAGGCCAATAGCTGGGTAACGTCCATGATCCTTCAACTCCTGAATTGTTTACTGAGAATTTTATTATAACGGCGCAAAAGCTGTAAAGATTTTTATCGCTCGCTCGGGGGCCAGCAATAAGAAAAACTGACACCTGAAGCGGTTCCCAGGCCCCCGCAACACTGAAGGAAAAGTTGAATTTGTCTTTAAAAGTCGCTAGTTGTGAATACTTCCCAGGAGCGAATCAATGTTTTTGAGCGGCAAGATCGCGCTGGTTACCGGCGGCGGGACCGGTATCGGCAAAGCAATCGCGGCCGGTCTCGCACAACAGGGTGCGCGAGTAGCGATCGCGTCGCGATCTTCGGCGCATGTGGAAAGCGCCGCCCGCGAGCTGAGCGCGCGCGGATTTTCGGCGCTGGGCGTGCCCATGGACGTGACCCAAAAGGCGGATGTCGAGCGCGGCCTGGAAAAAATTTCGTCGCATTGGGGCGCGCCGCATATTCTGGTCAACAACGCCGGGATTTCCGGCCTGAGCCTGATCGACGATCCCGACGATGCCAGGTGGTTCGACATCGTGAACACCAATCTCAACGGCTTGTACCTCGTCACCAAAGCCGTGCTGCGCCGCATGCCCGACCAGGCCGGCGGGCGCGTGATCAATATCTCGTCGGTGCTCGGCAAATTCGGCGTGCCGGGTTATACGGCCTACTGCACGACCAAGCACGGCATGATCGGCTTCACCCGCGCCCTCGCGCTCGAAGTGGTCGGCCGCGGTATCACCGTCAATACGGTTTGTCCGGGCTGGGTCGATACCGAGATGGCGGCGCAGGGCATCCGTGAAACCGCGGCGCTTCAGGGCATCACGCCGGCCGAGTTCAAAGCTCAGGCCATCGAGAACGTGCCGATCGGGAGATTTCTCGAAGCGGAGGAAATCGCCGAACTGGTTTGCTATCTCACGTCCGCTGCCGCCGCCGGCATCACCGGCCAGGCGATCAATATCTGCGGCGGCCAGACGACGGCGTGAAACGGCGGCCGAGGTCCGAATCGAGAAGATTGCGTGAGCACCGAAACTCTCATCGTTCGCAATCCGGCAACCCTGGAAAAAGTGGCCGAGCTGCCGGTCGCGAGCGCCGAAGACGTGGCGGCGGCCGTGCGGCGCGGCCGCGCCGCTCAGGAAATCTGGCAGCGGACGAGCTTCGCCGAGCGCGCCCGGCTTTTTTACCGGCTTCGCGACCTGCTGCTCGACGAAGGCGAGCGGCTCGCGGACATCCTCACCGCGGAGACCGGGCGGCCGCGCGCCGAGGTTTACGGCAACGAGCTTTTTTATCTCTGCGACGCCATCGGCGTGTGGGCGAAAAAAGGGCCGCGCTACCTCCGCGCAAAAAATATCCGGCCGCACTTTCCCCTGCTCAAGTTTAAAAAAGTCGTTTCCACCTACGCGCCGCGCGGGGTCATCGGCCTCATCAGCCCGTGGAATTTTCCGCTCACCATGACCCTAGGCGAAGCGCTGCCGGCGTTGATGGCGGGCAACGCGGCGGTGATCAAACCGTCGGAGCTGACGCCGCTGTCGGCTGTTTTCGGCGCCGAGATCGCGGCCAAGGCAGGCTTCCCCGAGCATCTGCTCCAGGTGGTTGCGGGCTTCGCCGCCACCGGCAGGGCGCTGGTGGACTCAGCCGACATGATCGCGTTTACCGGCAGCGTTGCAGCCGGCAAGGACGTCATGCGCCGCGCGGCGGAGCGATTGATTCCGGTTTCGCTCGAGCTCGGCGGCAAAGATCCGATGATCGTGCTCAAGGACGCCGATCTCGATCGCGCGGCAGGCGCCTGCGTCTGGGGCGCGTTGATGAACTCGGGGCAGATCTGCACGTCCATCGAGCGCGTTTATGTGGAAGCGCCGGTGTATGATCCCTTCGTCGAAAAGGTCGTCGCGCGCGTGCGCGCGCTGCGCCAGGGCCGCAGCGAAGACGATGTCGATTTGGGCTCCATGACCTCCGAGGCGCAACTCAAGAAGGTCTCGGACCAGGTCGATCAGGCGCTCGCTCAGGGCGCGAAGATTTTGACCGGCGGGCGGCGCCATCCGAATCTGCCCGGCTATTATTACGAGCCCACCGTGCTCGCGGAGGTGAATCACGCCATGGCGATCGCCAGCGAAGAAACCTTCGGCCCGGTGATCCCGATCATCAAAGTCGCCGGCGCCGAAGAAGCCCTGCGGCTCGCCAACGATTCGCGCTACGGATTGAGCGCGAGCATTTTCACCCGCGATCGAGAACAGGCCCGGCGCCTGGCCGATGCGCTGCAATGCGGCTCGGTCTGCGTCAACGACAGCCTGGTGAGCTTCATCGTCGCCGACGCGCCCATGGGCGGGCGCAAGGAGAGCGGCTTCGGCTACCGCCACGGCGCCGAGGGCATTCGCAAATTCTGCCAGCAGAAAACCCTCGTCATCGACCGCTTCGGCCTCAAGGAAGAATTTCCCTGGTATCCGACCAGCCGGGCGAAAGCCGCGCAAATCCGCCACCTGCTCCATCTCCTGTGCCATAGCGGCTGGCGCCGCAAACTCGCCGCGTTGCGCGGCCTTGCGCGCGGCAAACTCCCTTGAACTCGACCCATGATTCGACTAAGTAAGAAAGATATTTTTAGCTAGCAGCCAGAGGAGAGATTCATGGCCAAAGATCTGCCCGGTTTCATCGCCCAGGAAGGCGCCAAGCGCGAAGGCTCGGTGATCCGCGAGAAAAACTTCATCGACGCGAACAATTACGAGACCGTCGCCTACCTGAAGCACCTCGACGTGCGCAACGAGCCCAAGATGGTTTTGTTCGAAAACGTGCCGGCGCTGAACGGCCAGAAATCGTCCTTTCCGATGTTTTACAATCCCTGGGTGACCCGCCAGTACGTCGCCGATTCGCTCGACATGGGCGACATCAAGTCGCCGATGGAAGTGAGCCTCGAAGTCGCCAGGCTCGAGCAGCAGCAGGGCAAGATCGAAGTGATCGCGCCGGAAAAGGCGCCGGTCAAAGAAGTTGTTCTCACCGGCGACAAGGCCGATCTGCGCGTGCTGCCCATGCCGATGCACCAGAAGGGCGACGCCGGGCCGTATCACACCATGACCTGCGCCATGAAGGGCTTGAACGCCGAATTCTACGACATCACCTTTACCAAAAATAAATTTCACGATCCCAAGCACATGAGCTTCTCGGCGCACAAGCACCATCATCTGGAAGCGATGGCGTGCGAATACGAGGAAAAAAATCTGCGAGCGCCGGTGATCGTCATCCTCGGGCATCATCCGGCCTTCTATCTTTCTTCCTGCGCCATGACGGCGATGGGCAACAACGACTACATGACCGCGTCGGCTTTTCTTAAAGAACCGCTGCGGGTCACGCCGTCCACCACCTGGGGCGACAAGTTCATGGTGCCGGCGGACGCCGAAGTCATTATCGAGGGGGAAATTCTTCCCGGCGTGCGCCAATCCCAGAACCCCTTCGGTGAAATCCTCGGCTACGCGCAGCCGAAAATGGACGTGCCGGTCATCGAGGTCACCGCGATCACGCACCGGCGCGGCGGCATTGTCGAAGATTTCTGGCCCGGCCACATGGACCACTGGAACCTCGGCAGCATCCCCAAGGAAGGCAGCACCTACAACGTCATCCGCAAGAATGTGCCGGGCATCCAGGCGATCCATCTGCCCGCCTCCGGCTGCGGCCGCTGCATCTGCTACATCTCGATCAAGAAGGAATTCGAGAACGAGCCCAACAAAGCCGGCATGCAGGCGTTTGTGGAAATGCCCAACCTGAAACTCGCGGTGATCGTCGATGAGGACATCGACGTGTTCAACGAGCGCGAGGTGATGTGGGCGGTCGCCACCCGTGTGCACTGGGACAAGGACATCGAGATCATCCGGGAAGTGCAGAGCTTCCGCGGCTGGCTCGGCGACACGGTGGCGATCATCGACGCGACGATCCCGCTCAAGCTGAAAAACGAGTGGCCGGTGCGCAATGAAGTCGAGTCGGCGGCCTTCGAGCGGGTCGCCAAATTTTTCAAATAGAGGGCAGCAACGATGGCGGATCGGATCCAGTTCATCTACAAGGCGACCTGAACCACGTGCCGTAAAGCAAGAAGTTTCTTGCAAGCGAAAAAGGCCGACTTCGAGGAGCGCGAATACGGCAAGCACCCGCTCACCGAGAAGGAGTTGCGCGAGCTGATCGGCAACGATCCGATCGAGCCGTTTCTGAATACGCGCACGCCGCTTTATCGGGAAAGGAACATGAAGCAGAAGCCGCCGTCGAAGGACGAGGCGATCCAGCTGATGCTCAAGGATCCCAATCTGCTGAAGCGGCCGGTCATCGTCAAGGGCAAGAAAAAACTCACCGGCTTCAACGAAGCGGAAGTCAAAGCCCTGCTGTAACGGCCTCGCTCCGCACATCGAGGCGCGGCTTGCGGCGCTCCCATGAAGACCAAAGGAGAAATCGAAGCCGAGATCAGCCGCGCCATCGTTCAGTTCGAGATCGACTACATGGGCCGCGGCCCGAAAGAAGCGCGCACCCACGTCATCGAAGACATGCTCCTGGTGCGCTTGAAGGGCGTGCTGACCCCGGCCGAAGAGCAGCTGACCCAGACCGCCGAAGGCAGCGAGCTGGTTAAAAAGATGCGCGCGATCCTGATCGACAAGGCGCGGCCGCTGCTCTACCAGGTGGTCGGCGATATCGCCGGCGCAAAAATCCGCGACCTGCACACCGACATCAGCACCGCTTCCGGCGAGCGCCTGTTTGTGTTCATTCTCGATGCCAACCTGGAAAAGATGCTGCCGCGGCGCAAGGATGCTTGACTTTTTTCGCGGCGGTTTCTATATGTTCCCCAGTCTGACGATCTCCTGAACGGTCGGCTTCGCGCAAGCCCGACCAGTCAGGAAATGGACCGACCTGAAAAGAGTATTTTTTGGGCCGGTCTTTTTATTTTTGGCGGACCGAACTCGGGCGTACCTTCGTTCAACGCGGAGGGACTAACAAGGAGGAAACGATGGGAAAGTGGGAACCGCTTTTCTGGATCCTCGCTGCCGGCGTCGGGTTTATCGCGTTCCTGATCGGCCTGGAGTCGCTCAAGATAAAGCGCAAAAAGAAATAGCTCGCTCTCTCCTGCCGCGCCGCCGCAACGCGCGTCCGGCGGCGCGGCATTTTTCTTTGCGCCCGTGAAAATCCATCGGCAAATTGACACTCCCGTTCCGATATGGTCAGGATAAAAAGAACTGCCCGAGGTCGCGAAAAGCATTTCCGCTCGAGAAAGGCTCCCCGTTCATGACTGATGAACAAGCGCTGTCCGGATTGAAGCTGTTCAACCGCGGCAAAGTCCGCGACATCTACGATCTCGACGACAAGCTCCTGCTGGTTGCCAGCGACCGCATCTCGGCCTTCGACGTGATCCTGCCGACGTTGATTCCCGACAAGGGCAAGATTCTTACCGCCATGTCGGTGTACTGGTTCGACGTGATCAAAGACATCATCCCGAATCATTTGATCACCACCGACGTGGACAAATTTCCCGCCGCCTGCCGGCCGCACCGCGAAAAGCTCGACGGCCGAGCAATGCTGGTCAAGAAGAGCCTGCCGGCGCCGGTGGAATGCATCGTGCGCGGCTATCTCGCGGGCTCGGGCTGGAAGGATTATCAGGCCACCGGCGCGGTCTGCGGCATCCCGCTGCCGAAAAATCTGCTGGAAGCCTCGCGTCTGGACGAGCCGATCTTCACGCCCTCGACCAAGGCGCCGGTGGGCGCCCACGACGTCAACATCACCTTCGACGAGATGGCGGCCAAAGTCGGCAAGCAACGCGCCGAAAAAATGCGCGATGCCACCCTGGCGATCTATCTTCGCGCCCGAGAGCTGGCCGAGAAAAAAGGCATCATCATCGCCGACACGAAATTCGAGTTCGGCATCGAAGGCGACGCCATCATTTTGATCGACGAGGTGCTCACCCCCGACTCATCGCGCTTCTGGCCCACGGACGGCTACCGGCCGGGCAAGACGCCGGACAGCTTCGACAAGCAGTTCGTGCGCGATTACCTCATCAACCTGCCCTGGGACATGAAACCGCCCGCGCCCGAGCTGCCTCCGGACATCGTTCGCAAGACCCAGAACAAATATCGCGAAGCGCTCCGGCGGCTGACGAGCTAAGCCGCGCACCCGGCAGGACGAGTTTTATTTCCGCTGTGCGCGGCGGGTCCTGTGCCGCGCGCGCACGCCGCGCAGAATCCGCGCCACCGCCGCGGCGGCTTTTTGCCATTCGCAGTCGTGCGGAATGTGCACGAAAGCGTAGGGTGTTTCGAGCTTGCGCCGGCGCAGGTGGTCGAGCATCACGTACATGGAAAAATTGCACACATAATCGCCGGCGTTTTGCGATGGGCCCGCACCCCGGCCGAGCTTCGGCAGCCAGGTGGTTTTGAGCCAGGCCGGGCCGTTAGCGGCGATCGGCTTGGGCGCATCGGCGGCGCGGGCGCGCCGGCGATTGGCCGCGCGCGTTTCCACCTCGATTCGGCGCCGCGCGCTTTGTCCCAGACCCAAAATCATGTCGGGCCGGATCCGCTCGAGCGCGCCCACGAACTGGCGGCGGTGGAAGCGCACCGGAAAAATTTTTCTTTTCAGAAGCGGGTCTCTGGGCAGCGACCGGATGATTCTGGCCGTGATGTTGGCGCGAAACTGCCGGTACGGTCCGAAGCCGTAGATAAAAACCCGGGGCGGTGTGCTCATAATTCGCGCGCCATGGGCTGGAAACGAAACTGGCCGCGCGCGGCGGCCAGTTCGATCGGCTGACGAAAATTTTCCGGCTCAGTGCTTGGCCGCCGCGCCCATGGCGGCCGGAGCCGATTCCGGCGCGCTCCCCGGCGCCACCTCGTGATAGATTTTGCCGCCGGTCTGTTTGAATTCCTCGGCTTTCTCTCTCATGCCGGCCTCCAGCGCGGCCTGCTCGCTCACGCCGACCTTGGCGGCGTAATCGCGCACGTCCTGAGTGATTTTCATCGAGCAGAAGTGCGGCCCGCACATGGAGCAGAAGTGCGCCAGCTTGGCGCCCTGCGCCGGCAGGGTCTCGTCGTGAAACTCGCGCGCGGTCTCGGGATCGAGGCTCAGATTGAATTGATCCTCCCAGCGAAATTCGAAACGCGCCTGGCTGAGCGCGTTGTCGCGCAGTTGCGCCCCGGGGTGGCCCTTCGCCAGATCGGCGGCGTGGGCCGCGATCTTGTAGGCGATCACGCCGTCCTTCACATCTTTCTTGTCGGGCAAGCCGAGATGCTCTTTGGGCGTCACGTAGCAGAGCATCGCCGTGCCGTACCAGCCGATCATCGCCGCGCCGATGGCGCTGGTGATGTGGTCGTAGCCCGGCGCGATGTCGGTGGTGAGCGGGCCGAGGGTGTAGAACGGAGCCTCGCGGCAGACTTCCAGCTGCTTGGTCATGTTTTCATGGATCAGGTGCATCGGCACGTGGCCCGGTCCCTCGATCATCACCTGCACGTCGTGCTTCCAGGCGATCTCGGTGAGTTCGCCCAGGGTCTCCAGCTCGCCGAACTGCGCCTCGTCGTTGGCGTCGGCGATCGATCCCGGGCGCAGCCCGTCGCCGAGCGAGAACGACACGTCGTAGGCTTTCATGATCTCGCAGATCTCTTCGAAATGGGTGTAGAGAAAATTTTCCTGGTGGTGCGCGAGACACCACTTGGCCAGGATCGAGCCGCCGCGCGAAACGATGCCGGTCACCCGTCTCGCGGTCAGCGGCACGTAGCGCAGCAGCACGCCGGCGTGAATCGTGAAATAAGACACGCCCTGCTCGGCCTGCTCGATCAGGGTGTCGCGGAAAATTTCCCAGGTCAGCTCCTCCGCCTTGCCGTCCACTTTCTCCAGCGCCTGATAAATCGGCACGGTGCCGATCGGCACCGGCGAGTTGCGCAGGATCCATTCGCGGGTTTCGTGGATGTTGTCGCCGGTGGACAAATCCATCACCGTGTCGGCGCCGCAGCGGGTCGCCCAGATCATCTTTTCGACTTCTTCCTCGATCGACGAGGCCACCGCGGAATTGCCGATGTTGGCGTTGATCTTGACGAGAAAATTGCGGCCGATGATCATCGGCTCGGCTTCGGGATGATTGATGTTGGCCGGGATGATCGCCCGCCCGCGCGCCACCTCGTCGCGCACGAATTCCGGCGTGACGTATTGCGGGATCGCCGCGCCGAAGCTGTAGCCGGCGTGAATCCGGCCCGCGCCGTTGCCGTTTTCCAGCGCTTTCTCCCGGCCGATGTTTTCGCGGATCGCGATGTATTCCATTTCCGGCGTGACGATGCCCTGGCGCGCGTAGTGCATCTGGCTCACGTTGCAGCCGGGCCTGGCGCGGAGCACCGGCCGGCGCGCCGCGTCGGGAAAACGCTCGGTGGCCGAGCCGTTTTTATGTCCGTTCGTCCCCGCCGGCGCCTGGTAGCTCGGCGCGGATAATTCTTCGACGTCGCCGCGGGCGCGAATCCAGTCCAGACGCAGCGGCGCCAAGCCGCTGCGGATGTCGGTTTTCACATTGGGATCGGTGTACGGTCCCGAGGTGTCGTACACGACGATGGGCTCGCGGTTTTTTGCGCCGTGGCCGTTGCCGTTCTGCGCCTCGCGCTGATCGCTCAGGTGAATCGCCCGCATGGCGACCCGCACATCCGCGCGATTGCGGCTCTGAATGTAAATCTTGTGCGATGCCGGCAGAGGTTCGGTGGTGATACCTTTCGGCTGTGAGCCGTTTTGGGAGTTCGACATGGCAGTCCTCCTTCGGGCACGACTAATCAAACGTGACGATAGGGCTTGACGTATTCTTCGTAGAGACCTTCTTTACCTTTTTTGGCCAGCTCTTCCGAGCGTGTCATCAGCGCCTCTTTGGTTTCGACGAATTCCTTGCGGCCGAAGCCGAGATTGCCCGGGTGAGTGCCGGAGTCCATGCGGATCGCGTCGCAAGGGCAAGCCTCGACGCAAAAGCCGCAGTAAATGCAGCGCAGGGTGTCGATCTCGTAGCGGATCGGAAACTTCTCGACCGCCCTGTCGGGATACTCGCCGGCCTCGATGTAGATGCATTCCGCGGGACACGCGGTGGCGCAGAGAAAACAGGCCGTGCACTGCACACTGCCGTCGTCCTTCAACGTCAAGCGATGGCGCCCGCGGAAAGTGTCGGGATAGGGCGCGCGCTGCTCGGGATACTGCACGGTAACCGAAGCCTGGAGATCGCGGGCGAGACCGAACCGATGCAGAACATGGACGGCGAGATTGCGCCAGAAGCGATAACCGGTCACGCACAGCCCGCGGACAACTTCCGGGAAATAGAGCCGTTCCCAGAGCGTCATTTCTTCGATTCGTTTCATGAATTTTTGGTTCTCAAGAAGGTTCGGAGCGTCCCGCCCAACCTCAACCCGACCGCTTCAACCAACCCCGCCGCGGCGCACTAATCGCTGTGATTACTTTCACTTATAGCCGTTTACCGGGGGATGTCAAGGAATTGAAGCGGCGGCGCCGCCGGTTATTCCGAATCGAATTGAAGGATCGAATAGACGGCGTGCGGCTTGAGCTTTTGCCGGCCGCCGAGAAACTTCAGCTCGATGACGAAGGCGCACTCGACCACGGTGCCGCCGACTTTCGTGACCAGCTCGGCGGTCGCCGCGGCGGTGCCGCCGGTGGCGATCAGGTCGTCGGCGATCACCACGCGCGCGCCGGGATGAATCGCGTCGATGTGAATTTCCAGGCTGTCGGTGCCGTACTCCAGCGCGTAGCTCGCCTTGTGCGTTTCGTAGGGCAGCTTGCCGGGCTTGCGCACCACGCTGAAGCCGGCGCCCAATCGATACGCCAGCGCCGCGCCGATGATAAAACCGCGCGACTCGATGCCGAGCACGGTGTCGATCTGCCGCCCCTGATAACGGGCTGCGAAGCAGTCGATGGTTTTCGCAAACAGCGGCCCGTCGGCCAGAAGCGGCGTGATGTCCTTGAACACGATTCCCGGTTTGGGAAAGTTGGGAATATCCCGGATCGCCCGCCGGATCGCCGCGATGTCGTCGCTCATTTCGCTACCGTCTCCTCCAATGGGAACTTTGCGCTATGCAATTTGCGATCGGCCATGCCGCGCGCCGCGCGGCGGCCTATCCCCAGACCTGGCGCGCGGTCTCGACCACGACCTCGAGCTTGCGCTTCTGGTCGTCCTCGCTGATCAGGTTTCCGACCACGTCCGAGGAAAACCCGCACTGCGGGCTGATCGCCAGCTGCTCCAGCGGCGCGTAGCGCGCCGCTTCGTCGATGCGCCGCTTGAGCTCGTCCACCGTTTCCAGCCGCGGCACCTTCGTGCTCACCAATCCGAGCACCATGATTTTTCCCCGGGGCAGAAAGCGCAGCGCTTCGAAGCTGCCCGCGCGCGGCGTGTCGTATTCGAACAGAAAGCGGTCGTGGTTGAGCTCGTTCAGCAAGCGCTCGGCGATCTCGTCGTAGGCGCCCTCGCGATGCCACATGCTGCGCTGGTTGCCGCGGCAGAGATGAATGCCGAAGGTCACGTCGTCGAAGCCCTCGAGCACCGCGTTATCGGCCTGCAACGAGCGGCTGAAATTCGCGCGCGGATCTTCGCCCCGCGCGCGCATCGCCTCGAGCGACCGCGCATCGACGTAGGCCGTGTAGCCCGGCGCGTCGATCTGCACGTAATGGCAGCCCGCCGCGACCAGGCCGCGAACGATCTCGCGCTCGATCTCGACCACGTCGGCGACGAATTCGTCGAGGCCCGAGTACACCGCCCGGGAATTCTGCCAGTCGAAACGCTGGGCGATGCGGTCGGGCCCGATCAGCGCGACTTTGCCCGGCTTGCGCGCGGTCTGATGCAGAAACTCGAACTCCTGCGCCGGTACGTTGCGCGTCAGGCGGATTTTTTCCGCCGCCGGGCGGCGCTGCGCCACGGCGGTGCCCTTGCGCTCGCCCAGATCCGGGATCTCCCAGCGCTGCAGCGGGCTCCCGCCCTCGACTCGCCTCTCGTAGAACTCGAGGGTCGGCTTGCCGGCGTCGTAACCGGAAACGGATTCGCCGAAGCTGTCTTGAAAATTGAGCCGGCGATATTCGCCGTCGCTCACCACCGCGAGGCCGAGACTTTCCTGGATCGCGACCGCGTCGCGCACGCACTGATCCTCGACGCCGCGCAACTCCTCGCCCGAGATCAGTCCGAGATCGAAACGCCCGCGCGCTTCCTTGAGCTTTGCCGGCCGCAAAAGACTGCCGACCACGTCGTTTCTGATGCGCGTCAGGAGCTTCATTCGCTCGCTTCAACCTTTCGGCGCAACATTACCGGATGACGGCAGGCAGCACAACTGCGGCATATACAGAAGCGGATCCTGCGCCGCATTGTTTTTGCGGATCTCGAAGTGAAGGTGCGGTCCGGTGACGCGGCCGGTGCTGCCGACCCGGGCGATCACCTCGCCGCGCTCGATTTTTTGTCCTTCGCGCACCAGATTCGCCTGATTGTGCGCATAAACCGAAACGATGCCGGCGGCGTGGCGCACGATGACGAGATTGCCGTAGCCGCGCAACTGGCTGCTGTAGACGACTTCGCCGTCGGCCACGGCGAGAATCGGCGTTCCCTCGGGCGCGCCGATATCAACGCCGTCGTGAAAGCTGCCGTTGCGCGGCCCGAAGGGCGAATTGATCGAGCCGCTGATCGGCGCAATGAAATCGTCGAGGGCGGCGCCGGGCGGCTCCGCCGGGCCGCGCGATGCCGGCGCCGCTTCCGCGGGCGTGATGGTCGCCACCGGCAGCTGGCGCGCGCCGCCGGGAATAAAGATACGCTGGCCGGCGTGAATCAGGCTCGGATCCCTGATGTTGTTGATCCGCGCCAGCTCGTCGACCGCAACGTCGTAGGCCTTGCCGATCCGATAGAGATTCTCGCCCGGCTGGACCACGTGGTAAATGCCCTGGGCGCGGCGCACGCCCGGCGGCGGCGCCGGCTGGCGCGTCGCGCACGCCGCCAGCAAAAGCAATTCGCCGAGCGCGGCTCCGAGGAGCAATCTGGGCGGAGGTTTCATCGGCCGGGAGGCATGGCAGTAAAACCCGACGGCGCAGAAAATTTTTTTCGCTAGCGCGGCGCGCGGTCGTTGCGAACGGCCGCGCTCACTCGCGCCAGCCGTATTTGCCGAAAAGCTTCACGAACTTGCACTCGCCGAGCGGCTCCTGCTTGAAGCCCGAGCGCATGCGCGTGACGCGCAGCAGCGACTGGCCCTGCTCGTCGCCGACCGGAATCACCAGCCGGCCGCGCAGCGCCAGCTGCTCGAGCAGCGGCTTGGGCGTTGCCGGCGCGCCTGCGCTCACGAGAATCGCGTCGTAGGGCGCGTGATCCGACCAGCCGATGGTGCCGTCGCCGACATGAAGCGCGATATTCTGGTAGCCGAGCTGATCGAGCAGCGCGCGCGCCTTGCGCGACAGCATGCGAATTTTCTCCACCGAAAATACGTTGAAGCAGAGCTCGGCCAGCAGCGCCGTCTGATAACCCGAGCCCGTGCCGATTTCCAGCACCTTCTCGCCGCCCGCGAGCCCCAGCGCCTCGGTCATGCGCGCGGCCATGTAGGGCTGCGACAGCGTCTGTTTTTCGCCGATCGGCAGCGCGCTGTCGTCGTAGGCGCGGTTGACGATGCCGGGATCGACGAAAAGATGCCGGGGAATTTTGCGCAGCGCGGCGATCACGCGGGCATCGGCGATGCCGCGGGCGATGATCTGCTCCTGAACCATGCGCTCCCGGGCCCAGTTGAAATCGTGCTGGCTGGCTTCGGGAACCTTCACTTGACGACGGGACGAAAGACGCGAATGGAAAAAATCGGGAACTGCCGCATCACAAAGCTAACATAGCACAAGATTGCGGCTTCATGCCACGGACGCGGCGCTTGGCGCCGTCGGAGAAAACGGCGGCGCGGGCGAAATTCACAGACGGCCCTGCTCCTTCAACTCGCGCACGCGCCAGCTGAGAAGGTCGGCCATATCTCCCGGCGGCGCGGGCGGCAGAGCGCTCGGAGCGGCGCCGAGCTGGATGAGTTTTGCCCGCATCACGGCCAGGTTGGCGTGAAGCCGCCGGTAATCGCTGGCGCAGGCGGCGCATTCCTCGAGGCGCTCGTCGATATTTTTCAGGCAGCGCTCGAGCGCCTGCTTTTCTTCCTCGAAGACCGCGCCCAATTGCTCGCGAATCTCGAAGGTCTGCTGCTGGAGCGTCTCGGTGACATGGGCCAGATTGATTTTCATCTGCAGGATGATATCCATCAGCCGTTCAATGGACTCGCCGCTCATCGATCCACCCTGCTGCCTTTCTCTGCGTCCGGTCCGTGGATTGCGATCGCCGCGCGAAAAAAATTTCCGCGATCGCCAACGTTCTTGTAATCTGGCGCGCTTTACAAAGTCAAGGTTGTGACCAGACGCGCCAAAAACCCCGTTCGGCCGCGGGCCGGCGCGGCTTCGGCGTGGGCGAAAAATCGACAGCTCAGGCGCTCACGCGCAGACGGCGCGCCGGCGCAGCGGGCGCGCCGTCGGCGCCGGGCGGCCGGCTGCCCGCCAGATGGGTCGCTTCGGCTTCCGCCTCTTGATAGACCGATAAATCCTCGAAGGCGCTGCGGGTGTAGAGCGGACCGCGGGCGCGCGCGACGCGATGCGCCGCCGCTGCCGGGGTTTCGGCCGGCTCGTCGATCGCGCCCGCGGAATCTGCGCCGCGCGCGGTTTGAAGGTTTTCGGAAGGCGCGAGCGCGCCGCGTAGAAGTGCATAGACATGATCGCCGATGTCCTTGCCGGTAAACCACTCGACGGCGGCATTGAGCAGGCCGGAGACAAACCCGCCGATCCGTCCCCAGAGCGCGCCGCCGACCACCCGCGGCACCATGCCGATACGATCGCCGGTCATGTTCCGATAAAGCGTCGCCACGATCGGCAGATGCTGCAGCGGATTGATGGTGTCGAGAAGATCGCCGAAGCCGAAATCGCCGTGTTCCCAGAAAGAGACCGGCGGCGCGGCCTTGGGCGCGGGCGCCGCGGGCGGCGGAGTTTCGTTTTGAGCCGCGACGGCGGCGCTGACTTCGGCGAAGGAGGCGCGGCCCGGCGCGGGCGCGCCGCCAACGTCCGCCCCGCCCGCTGCGCGATAATTCCGCGCCGGCGCGGCTGGGTCAAAATCGATGCGCATGGAAGTTTTTCAGGGAAGCGCCAGCGCGCGCGCCGCCGGCGCCGCGTTGTCGTGGAACAAACGGAGCTCCACCCGCCGATTGATGCTGCGGTTAAGCGCGCTGGAGTTGGGACCGCGCGGGCGAAAGCTCGCGTAGCCTTCCACGGCGATGCGCGTGGGGTGAACGCCGTGCTCGATCAGGTAGCGCGCCACCCGGCTGGCGCGCGCGGTGGAGAGCTCCCAGTTCGAAGGAAACTCGGGAGTCGCGATGCGCAGGCTGTCCGTATGCCCGCCGATGGCGACCGAGAGCGAGTTGTCGCGCAGAATCAACGCCACGACCTTTTCCAGCACCGGCAGGGCGCGCGGACGCAGATCGGCTTTTCCCGACGCGAAGGGAATCGTATCGCGGAGCGAGATCACCAGCTCGTCGGGCATGGACTCGACGGTCACGTCGTCGGCCAATCCCGCAGCTTTCACGGCCGCAAGAAATTCTCCGCCCATTTTGCGCCACAACTCCGGGCTCGCCGGCGCTTGCGGCGCAGCAACGGCGGCGGGACTCGGGGCGGCCGGCGCCGACTGCGCGCTTGTGGCCGCGTACCACACGACCATAAAGCCGAGCAGCAGCAAGGTGAGATCGCTGAGCGTGATCACCCACCAGTTGCCGTCGTCGCCCGGCGGCGGCGCTGACAGCCTCAGCGGCGCCGGCGCGAAGGCGCGCGGCTGCACATTCGCATGGGGCGCGCGGAAATGGATTTTTCGCTTCACGGAAATCAGCGCGGCAGCAGCAGACTCGCCGGCACGAGCGCTTCGCGGCCATCGCGCCCGAGCTCCGCGCTGACCGCGGTTCGGCGCAGCTGATCGCCGATGGCGCCGGCTTCGCCGCGCAGCAGCAGCAGCACCCATTCGCCGGTGAGGCGCATCTGGATCTCCTGCTGGACCGCCGCCGATTGGAGCCGCGCCAAAAGCGGCGCCACCAGCACGTTGGCCGCCACCGCGCCGTAAAGCGTGGTGAGCACGGCGAGGCCCAGCGCAGCGGGCAAGGAGCCGGGATCGCGGCTCGAGATCTTGCTCAACAGCAGCACCATGCCGATCAACGTCCCGATCAGGCCGAAGGACGGCAGCAGTTTTCCCAGGGTCGCGAGGATCTGGCGGTTGATCTCATGCCGCGCCACGCAGGCCGCGAAGCGATGCTCCAGACGCGCGCGGATGGTTTCTTCGTTGTGGAGATCGACCAGCAGCGAGACGGCGTGACGCAGGTACGGATCGGCGATGTGGCGCTCCTGATTTTCCAGACCGCGGAGGCCTTTCAAGCGAAACAACCCGGCGAGCCGGTTGAGCTCCGCCAGGTGTTGCTCCAGGCTCTCGGGCGATTCGGCAAACAGGCCGCGCACCGCCGCCCACAACCCGCGGAGCTGGCCGCGCGAGTAGGAAAAGCCCGTCACCGCAACCGCGCCGCCGACCGTAAACAAGAACGAAAAGAGATCGAAGAACTGGGGCTTGAAGAAAATTCCCAGCACGAGCGAACCGCCCGCCAAAAGCGGCAAAGTGAAATTGCGCAGCACCCTTTTTAGTCTCCTCGCAAATTGAGCTCGGCGCGTGAGTCAACGGCGAAGAAAATCCGCAGGATTTGTGCCATCGGGGAGAGCGCGGCAAATCCGCTCGGGAGCGCGGCCCGGCGGCGGAAAGGCGGCAAAAATTGCCGTCTGGCGCCAAAGCGGCGCCGGCCGCCGGGAAATTTCGACCGCGGCGGCGCGCCGGCGCGAGGAGCGCCGGCGAATTCTTGACGCCGGCGTCGGAATTTCTACGGGGGAAAGATGAGCCGGAAAAAGATTAAACCCGCCGCTCGAGGAATGAGGAACGCGGCGCCTGGGCGGCGCCCAGCGCGCGCTGCATTTTGCGCGCGCCGGCAAGCTCCCGACCCAGCCGGTCGAGCCGCCGCTCCAGCCCGGGCAGAATCACGGCGTCGAGACGCATCAGCTCGGCGCAGAGCCGGGCGATTGCCCGGCGCTCGTCGCCCGACATTCCGGCCGCGGCGATTTCTATCTGCGAGAAAGCGTCTTGACGATCTTCGATCCAGCGCCGCACCGCCGGCACGCTGGCATCCGCATCGGCGGCAAGGAGATTTCCCTGCTCGACGATTCGTTCCAGCGCTGCGAACAGAGGTTCGGTCATACCTGCCCCTGCGCGATTTTCTTGCGCTGCGCCGCCACGGCCTCTTCCCAGCCCTGCTTCAACGTGATCAGCAGCGAGGCCACGACTTCGAGCGGCCGGGGTTCGTTTTTCACGTTGGCCGCGAGCATCTGGTCGAGCATGTAGCGGTAAAGCCCTTCGAGATTCTGCGCCAGCTCGCCGCCGATGGCGTAATCGAGGCTCGCCATGAACTGCGAGATGATGTCGTTGGCGCGCAGAATATGCGCGCCTTTCTCCGCCATGTCGCCGCGCTCCATGGCCTCGCGCGCGCGTTTTACCGAATCGATGGCGCCCTGGTAGAGCATCAGCAAAACCGTGCCGGAATCGGTGGTCGTCAGTTGATTGCGCTTGTACGCCTCAAGTTGAAATACATTGCTCATGGTTGCGCTTCAGCTCTGAGCGGTGGAGAACGAGGTCAAATGCTGGGTGAGAAAATCGCCCTGGGATTTGAGCTGGCTCACCAGCTGTTCGAGGGCGGAGAACTGTTCGGTGAGGCGCTCCTGCAGGCTGGCCACCCGTTCCTGCTCCGACGCGATTTTGTTGTCGATCCGTTCGATATCGCTTTGCACGCCCTTCTGGCGCGCGGTCAAGGTGCCGTCGAGGGTGCTGATGAAGTCGTCGACCGCGTCGGGGATGCGCTTGCCCACGCCGTTTTGCACCAGCGTGAAAAGATTGCTGACGCCGGTCGGATCGGTGTCCAGCGCATTGTTCAACTTGGACTCGTCGAGGGTGAGCGAGCCGTCCTTCTCGAAGCTGATGCCGATGTCGGACAGATATTTGAAGCCGACGCCGATGCCGCCGGGCTGGGCCAGCTCGCTTCTCAGCCGGCTGATCACGCCGCGCAGCGACGCGTCGCCGGCGAGCGTTCCCTGATGCTGCGTGTCCTGGTTGAACGCGAATTGATCGTTGACGATTTTGTTGACCGCATTGTAGCTGTCGATGAACTGCTGGATCGAGTCCTGGATCGCGCTGTTGTCCGAGCTGACCGTCACGTTGGCCGAAGCATCGGCGCCGTCGATCGCGCCGTCGTGATTGCCTTCCTTGAGCAGCACCAGGGTGACCCCGGGAATCACATCCGAAATCGTGTTGCTCGAACGGCTCACGGTGAGACCGTTCACCGACACCAGCGCGTCCGCCGCGGCCTGCACCACGTGGCCGCCGCCGGCGAAGGGATCGGTTCCGCCCGCAAGCGCGCCGGAGATCGTCACTGCATTGGCGACGCCGGTATCTTTGCTCTGCACGACCAGACGGAAATCCGGCGTCGCGCTGGAGCCCACGTTGACGATCGCGGCAGAAACCTTTGCGCCGGAGTTGCGAATCGCGTTCTGCAAGCCGGTGAGCGTGTTGTTGGTCGCATCGATGGTGATCGTGGTCGCGTTGCCGCCCACCTGGATCGTCAACTGGCCGGTGCCGACGGCGTCGTCGGCGCTGGTGAAACCGGTGGATTGAATGCTTTGCGCCTTGGCCAGCGTATCGACGACGATGGTGTTGAAACCCGGCTGGGCCTCGGAATCGGCCGATGCTTTCAGCACCGTGGCATCGCTGCTTTCGGCGGCGCGCTTGTTGAAATCGGTGGCGAGGGACAGCGCCTGCGCATCGCTCTTCAGGCCGCCCAGCGCGCCCACCAGGCTCGCGTACACGCCCTGCTTCGCCTGCAGCACGGTTTTTTGATTCTGCAGCAGATCGATGGGATGGCTCTCGGCCGCCACCAGACCGGCGATCAGGGATTTGGTGTCGAGACCGGTGATCAGTCCGCCGAATTGAACGCTTGCCACATTGCCCCCGCTGTTGATTGAATCGGTGCGGGCGTGGAACTCTTTAGAGGGAATTTTTTTCCGCCCGCGCAGGGAAGCGGGATTTGAAGCGGCGCGGCGGGAAACAGGATCAGAGCTTGATCGAGATCAGCGACCCTTTGCTCTCGTCGAGCCGGTGCATGAACTCGATAACCTCTTGCGGCGGAATCTGCCGCACGACATCGCCGGTATCGACGTTGATGACCTGAATGATCCGGGTGCCGGTTTCCTCGTCGACGGAAAACTTGAGCCCGATGCCCTGGCCGTTGATCACCGGTGCGACGAGGGGTTGGCGCCGGCCGAAGATCGAGGGACTGGCTTCGGCGGTCGATGGCTCGGCGGCGCGGGCGGCCGGGCCGGCCAGCGCCGCCGCGTCCTTGGCCGGCGCCGCGGCGCTCTGATCGGCGCGCTTGGGAGCGCTCGCTGGATGAAAGGCGGGACGGATCTCGGCGGCGATCGAATTGATAATCACCTCGGCCTCCCAGCGAAGGCGGGGGAGGTCGAGCTTCCCTCCCCCGCCGGCTTATCTGGCTTTTATCGGCTGCCCAAGAGCGAGAGCGCGACCGACGGAAGCTGATTGGCCTGCGCCAGGACCGAGACACCGGCCTGGATCAGGATCTGCGTCCGGGTGAGCTCTGCCGTCTCTTGCGCCACGTCCGCATCCTGGATGCGGGAGCGCGCTGCCGAGAGGTTCTCCGACGCCACCGACAGGCTGGAAATGGCCGAGAGGAACCGGTTCTGCACCGCGCCGATGGAGCCGCGGATCCGGTTCAACTGGCTCAGACCGAAGTCGATGGTCTGAATCGCATCGTTCGCTCCCGAAACGTTCGAGATCGAAAGACCGTTGATGCGCTTCGAAGTCGGCGTCGTGGCGACCACGCCAGTGGTGAAGCCGAGGCCGTCGCCGGTAGCGGACGAGACCACGGTCAGCGACTGGTTCAGATCGACGCTCAGGGTGAAGCCCGCGTTGAAGGTGCGCGACGCCGTGCTCGCCACCGTGTCGCCGACGCCCACGCTCGCCGTGGTTTCGGAGAGCGAGATCGTGCCGCCGCTCGAGCGGGTGAAGGTGATGCCCACCGAGTTGGTCGCGGCCAATACGCCGGTCTGGTTGCTGAAGCCGTTCACGGTCGCGATGAAAGTCGAGTTCGCATCGGCGTTGCCGGTGCTGAGCGCGATCGTCACGCCGTTGAGGGTCAGCGTCTGCGACGCGCCCGCGGTGGTCAGCGCGATAAAGCCGGTATCGGTCACCACGGTCTGGGCGTTTTTCAGCGCCGTCGCCTTGGTGTCGCCCGACTGGTTGTTGATCGCGTTGATCACGCCTTCGATGTCGCTCTGCGCGCCGATCGTCACCGAGATGCCGTTGACGGTCAGAGTCGAAGAGCTGGTGAGGCCGCTGAGCGCCGTGCTGCTCACCGCGTTGCCCTGCAGAACCTTGGCTCCAAGATCGGCGGTGTTGATGCTCGAAATCGAGAAGCTCACCGTCTCGAAGGCGTTGGCGCCGATCTGGAACTGGGCGTTCTGGAAGGTGCCGTCGAGCAGCTTGCGGTTGTTGAATTGCACGGTGCCCGAGAGCCGATCCAATTCGGCCAGGATGCTGCTGACCTCGGCATTCAGGGACGAACGGTCGCCGGAGCTGTTCGAGTCGTTGGCCGACTGAACCGCCAATTCGCGCGCCCGCTGCAAGAGGTTCGAAACCTCGTTCAATGAACCGTCGGCGGTTTGCAGCGCCGAGGTGCCGTCGTTGGCGTTACGCACGGCCTGGTTGAGACCGCGGATCTGCGCCGTCAAACGGTCTGAGATCGCCAATCCTGCGGCGTCGTCGACCGCGCCGTTGATGCGCAAACCGGTCGACAAGCGCTGAATAGACTTCTCCAACCCCGACTGCGCGCGCGTTAAATTGCGCTGGGCCGTCAGGGCCGAGATGTTGGTGTTGATAATAAGAGCCATGAATTCCTCCTTGATTTTTTTTCTCGGGGATTCCTTTCCCCGATGGAAAACTAATCGGCGGAGATTTGACGGACTTTAATCAGGCTCTTTTGAGCAATCGAGGGAAGCGCCGACCGCAAATGCGCTCGCGGGCGGCGGCAAAAACGGCGAGCGGGGGCCGTCGCTCGATTACGAAGGCGCAGAAGCGAGGGTGGCTCCGGCCAGCCTGGCGCCGGCGGCGACCCGTCCCGCCAGATCGCGGTAAAGCAGGCTCAGAGCATCGTGGGTCAGACCGTCTTCGCGGAGGTAAACGCCGTCGTCCTGCCAGAGCGCGCCGCTCCATTTGGAATAGAAATGAATTCGGCTCGCCAGGTCCTGCTCGCGATCCGGCTGCCAGCTCGGCGCGCGATAAACCACGCGGGCATGGGGCGTGTACAGCACCCGGCGTCCGGCCCGCTGCGCCGCCAGGGTGAAATCGATGTCTTCCAGGCGATTGCCGAGCGCCGGATTGAGCCCGCCGAGCGCGCCGAAAAGCTCACGGCTTACCAGGAAGGGAAATTCGCGCGCGCGGAACTCGCGCCGGCGCGCCGCGCCGGCGAATTCCCGCGGCAGAAAGCGGTAGAGCGAAAACGGGCTTTGATTCACGTCGAACGCGGCGCCGATGTGCCAGAGCAAGCCGTTGGCGTGCAGCACCTGGGCCCCGACCACGCCCACGGCAAATTCTTCTTCGGCGGCTTCGAGCAAACCCTCGAGCCAGCCGGCCTCGGGAACCAGCCCCGGCTTGAGAAACACCAGATACTTCCCGTGCGCTTCTTTCACTGCGGCGTTGCAGGCCCGGGCGTAGCTCCAATCGCCTTGGCCCGCAACGATGTTCACATCGCCGGCCAGGCTCGCCAGGATTTGCTTGATCTGCGGATCGTGGGCGCAATCGACGACGACGACTTCGTAGAGCTCCGGCGCCGAGCTTTCGGCGATGCCCTGCAGCGTTTCCAGCAGAGTTTCCGGCGCGCTGTCGTCTACCGGCAGCACGATCGTGCACGGCACGCTCACTTGCTTCGCGCAAATCAACGGATTGCGCGGCGCTTCAGCGCGCCCCGCCAGCGCACGCTTCACCAGCGCGACGATCCGCTCCAGGGTTTTGTCGTCGCGATAGGCGAAATTGTGCGCCAGATAGCGCTCGGCGTTCTCAGCCGTCTGCGGCGGCAGGCCCTGAGTCATGACCGTGTGGATCTTCTGGCCGATATCCTCGAAGCCGAAGGCCTGAAGCGCCACGCCGCGCGCCGCATAGGAATAGGGCTGGTCCGGCAAGCGCACTTCCAGCAGCGGTTTGCCGAAAGCCAGGGTTTCCAGACCCGTCGTCGAGTTGCCCACGGTGACGCAGACTTCGCTGGCGCCGATCAGCGCGTAGGTGTCGAAATCATGCACGCTCACCACCGCCGGATCGTTTTTGAAATTCTCCAGCGCCCGATCGACGATTTCCTTGCCCGTGGCCGGGTGCCATTTGAACACCGCCGCCACGTCGCCGCGCTCTTTCATCCAGCGCAGAAAGCTTCCCGCCTCGAAGGGCCGGTAATGCGAGTGGGACATGAGGAACAGAATGATCTTCTTTTGCGGCGCGATGCCCAGCGCCGCGCGCGTGCGCGCCACGGCGTCCGGCGCGGAAAATTCCCGCTTGGCCTGCCAGATGTGGGTGTTGCCCAGCGGATAAATCTTGTCGTCGCTGCAGCCCGCCTGGAGCAAAATCTCGCGGCATTCCTCGCCCCAGACGATGCACGCGGTCGAGTAGTCGGTGTGGAATCGGTAGTAGTGGATGTCGGCGTAATACAGACCTTCCTGCAGGGTGAAATAGGGAATGCCGTGCGTGTGCGAGAGGTAGCCGAGAATTTTTCCCCAGGGATTGAGCTCGTGCAGCGCGAACAGCAGATCGGGCTTTTCCACTTCGAGCATGCGGTCGATGCCGTGAAAGTTCTCCACCGCTGCGCGGATCGTCTTGTCCTGGATCACCAGCGGCACCGCCTGGAGCGCGCGCGTGGCGAGGATTTTTTCCTGCAGCTGCGGGCGCAGCTCGGCCATCGCCGCGGCCACCCGCCGCGCGGTCTCCGCGTCGGCGTAGTCGAGAATGTGCCGGTACGGCAGCGCCGCCTGGTTGAGAGTGATCTCGAAGGCGCCTTCCGCCGCCGCGGTGAAGTAGACCACTTCCATGCCTTCGGCCGCCAGAGCGTCCATGATCGGCACGAGAAAGCGATTGTGATGCGGCAAAGCGATAAAGCACAAAACTTTCTTTGCGGCGAGCGGTTTCATATCTTCTCCTAAGCTGCGGCCTGGGCGGCGCGCCGGCTCAATCCGGCGAGGAGCCGTGCCAGGCGCGGCCGCGGCAGCCGGCCCATTTCCATCCACGACTGCACGAGCGCGGGAATTTTTTCCGGCCGCGGCTCCCAGCAAAGCGTTTCTTCCTGATAGCCGGACTGCCCCATTGCCTGGCAGATAATCGTCGGCTTGCGGCAGAGCAGCGCGCGCTCCGTGGTGGTGCCGGCAAAGGGCGCGATTACCAGATCGGCCAGCTGCAGCAGCAGGCCGACGCCGACTCGCTCGTCGATCAGCACGCGGGGCAGGCGGCGCAGCTCTTTTTCATAACTTTGCAGCACGATCTCGCGCTCGGGATACTGGCGGCGGGTGGTGCGCGGATCGACGCGAATCACGACGGTGAACGGCCGCTGGATCTCCGCCAGCGCCGCCAGGATCTTGCGCGCTTCCCAGAGAAACGCCACGTGGTGCGGGATCAGAATGATGAAATCGTCCCGGGACACGTTGAGCATCTCGCGCATCTGCGCTTCGCGCTCGAGATAGGCTTCGATGTACTCGTCCTGCCCCGGCCATAGACAATAGCTTTCCTCCCAGCGCAGCAGCGATACCTGCTCCGGGCGCGCCAGGCCTTCGCGGATCAGAAAGCGCTTCGACCACTCGCTCTTGACCGCGTAGTGATCGCACGGCAAGTGGCTCAGCGTATTTTTGTTGCCGAGCGGGCTCACTTCGAGGCCGACGGTCGGAATCCCCTTCCTCTTCGCCTCCGCGACCATCCAGGTGTAAAGCCCGCAGGCGGCGCGCGTGTTGTTGTCCACCGCCATGAGCGGCGCGATCGCCACATCGGCGTCGACGGTCTCGCTGGGCTGGGCGCCGAACAGCTGCAGCGAGCTCAAAAAGTCGTCCATCGCGAGCACTTTCCAGAGCGGCAGCGCGCTCCCCGGAATATCGATGTCGGCGGTCGCCCGGATCATCTCGTCGGTGGACAGGAGCCGATCCTCCATCGTCGGCCCGGACGATTCGATCGGAATGAGCCGGCTGTCGAGACCGATTTTTTTCGCTGCGCCGATGGTTTCCTGATCGTGCGCAGCGATTCGCACGTTCCACTCGCCGTGGCCGCGCAGGCGATCGGCGAGCCGGAGAATCTTGGTCTCGGTGTAGCCGAAGTCGGCGTCGCCCACGGCGAACAGGACCGTCGGCGCCTTGGCCCTGGCTTCGGATGCCGGCGCCGCCGGCGGCTTGGGCTGCGACTTTTTGTGTTTCTTGCTCATGTAATTTGCTCCTGCTCAGGCCCGGCGAAAAACCGGCTGTACCGGCTCCCCTTCCAGTCTGTCTTGAACGTCGTCCGCGGCGAGGGCCGCGGCGAGAATCTCCATGGCGCTGCGATACACGCGCAGGGTCTGATCGATATCGGCCGCGCTGTGGCTGAAGCAGATATTTTGCACGCCGGAAAAGAGCACGCCGCGTTTCAGGCACTCCTGCATGAATAGACTTTTCAGCGCGAGGGATTCCGCGCCGCGCGCGTCGCGAAAGACCGCCACCGTGTGCGGCGGCAGCCCCTGACACTCGGTCCTTTTCTCCAGACCGTAGCGCCGCGCCAGCACGCGGTAACCGTCCTTCAGCCGCCGGCCCTGCTCCCACAAATGGGCGATGACGTTTTTCTCGCGCAGCTCGATGATCGTGGCCTGGGCTGCGGCCAGGGAAAGCGCTTCGCCGCCGAAAGTGAAAGAAAAAAAGATTTCGTCGAAAAGCTCCATCACCGCGCGCCGCCCGACGATCGCCGAGAGCGGAAAACCGTTGGCGAGCGCCTTGCCGAAGCAGGCCAGATCGGGGATGACGCCGTAGTGCTGCTGCGCGCCGCCGAGAGCGACGCGAAAGCCGGTCACCACTTCGTCGAAGACCAGCAGCGCGCCGTGGCGCCGGGCGAGGTCGGCCACCTGGGGCAAAAACCCAGGCAGCGGATCCTGCACGCCCACCGGCTCCATGATCACCGCGGCGATCCGATCAGGATATTCGGCAAAAAGCCGCGCGAGACTTTCGCTGTTGTTGTAATCGAACGTCACGGTCAATTCCTGCACCGCCGCCGGCACGCCGCGCCGGCGCGTGGTGGTGCCGATGTACCAGTCCTGCCAGCCGTGATAGCCGCAGCAGGCGATCAGGTCGCGCCCGGTGTAGGCGCGCGCCACGCGCACCGCCGCCGCAGTCACGTCGGAGCCGTTTTTGCCGAAGCGCACCATTTCGGCGCAGGGAATCGTCTCGACCAGCAGCTCGGCGACTTCCACTTCGAGCGGATGCGGCAGAGAAAACGCGCTGCCGTGCTGCAACTGCCGGGTGACCGCTGCGGTCACGGCGGGATAATTGTGGCCGAGGATCACCGGCCCGAGGCCCATCGGGTAATCGATGTACTCGTTGCCGTCCACATCCCACACCCGGCTGCCGCTGCCGCGGGCGAGAAAAACCGGCGCGACGCCCTGGACGAATTGCGACGGGCCTTTGCTGAAGGTTTGCGAACAGGACGGAATCAGCCGCTCGGCTTTGGCTTTGAGCGCGTAAGATTTGGCAAGCCGGCGCGCCTGGGGCGCCAGCGGAGCCTCATCGGCAAAAGATTTGTAGTAGCCTTCGTTGCGCGCGCTGGCGCCGTTGAGCTTGGCCATGGTCGGCTCCTCTTTGAGGGCCGCGACAATGTCGTGAAAACCGAAATCATCGCGGCCGTTGAAATATCCGTAGATCGCGCGCACGAACTCCAAATCGCGCGGCTCGTCCACTGTCCAGCGCAAGCCCCCGGCCTCAGCGTCGCCGCAATACTCGACGCCGGCGACGCGAAAGCACTTCGAGTTGCGCAGGTACGGCGTCACGTGCTCGCGCTCCGCGCCCCGCCGTGCTTCCTTCCAGGCTTTGGCCAGGGCGGCATAGGAAAACACTTCGGTGTCGAGACCGTCCGGATACGTCGCGGCGAGGGTGTTCGACGCGTAGTCGCAGCCGCTTGAGAAAAATTCCCCGACCACTCGATCCACCACCGCGGCATCGATCAGCGGGCAGTCGGCGGTGATGCGCACGACGACCTGTGCGCCGCAGGATTTGGCGGCGCGGTAGTAGCGGTCGAGCACGTCGCTCTCGCTGCCGCGGTAACAGGCGATCGCCCGGGCGCGGCAGAATTCGGCCACGGCGTCGTCGCTCGGCGCGCTCGAGGTCGCCACCAGGATATTCTGAATCGTGCGCGCCCGGCCGAGCCGCTGCACCACTCGCCCGAGCATCGGCTCGCCGGCGATGTCCGCGAGGACTTTGCCGGGCAATCGGCTCGAGCCCATGCGCGCCTGGACGATCGCTACGACGTTGCGCCCGGTTGCCAAGAGGAACTCCCGAATTCGATCCAGCGGCGCTCGGCAGCGGAAGCTTTCGCGCCGAGCGCGATCTTTAAAACCTGGGCGGCGTCGAAAACACTCGAGGCCGGCGCCTCGGAGCCGTCGAGACAGCGCAGAAAATGCGCCATCTCGTCGACGTACATGCGATTGGCTTCCCAGCCGTCGGGATCGGCAAACGCGGTCCAGCGCCGCGTGTGCGCCGAGTAGTGGCGCACCGCGCCGGCCGTGTAATCCCACTCGAGGGTGCCCTCGTCGCCGATGATCCGGCAGCTGCGGCTGTAGGCGCGCTGCACGTAGTCGAGATGCACCTCGCCAAAAGCGCCGTTCGCAAAGCGCAGAAGAATCGCCGCGGTGTCCTCGGTGTCGATCTCCAGGCCGCTCAGCTTGCCGGCGCAGCAAACCACGCCGACCACTTCACCGAGGAGCCAGCGGACGTAGTCGAGCTCATGAATCGCGTCGAGGATGACCCCGCCGCCGAGCTCGCGCCGCGCGCTGTAGCTGCGGCGGTAATCTTCCCAGGGATGCCAGTCGGGCAAATACTGACCGACTTCGACCCGCGCCGCGATCACGCGCCCCACGGCGTTTTCGCCGAGCAGATCTTTCACCGCGCGCAGTCCCGGGTGAAAGCGCAGATTGCAACCCACCAGGCTGACCCGATTGCGCCGGGCCACCGCGGCGAGCAGCGCGTCGAGGTTTTCCCAGCTGTGCGCGAGCGGCTTTTCGATGAAGAGATGGCAGTCGTGCCGCGCCGCGGCGAGCGCCAACTCGGCATGCAGCGAAGTCGGCGCCGTGATCAGGCACACGTCCGGTCGCCGTTCCCAGGCCGCCGCCAGATCGTCGATTGTTTCAACCCCGAGCGCATCGGCCGCTTCGGCACGCCGCTCGGCCCGGGTATCGAAGGCCATCACGTTCGTAACGCCCAGCGTTTTGAGATTGCGCATATGGCGCCGGCCGATGGAGCCGCAGCCGATGACCAGCAATCTGCGCGCGCCGGACCCAGCCGTTTCAGCCACCTTGCCCGTCCCTTTGCGCCGTGACGAAATGGCCGCCGGGAGATTTTGGCGAGAGCCGGCCGCCGAGGCCGGCGCGATGGCGCGCGCACCAGCGGTGTCCGTCCGATCCGAGAAACCCCTCATCGCGCAGCACGGGCGTGCCTCCGGGCGGGTTGCTGGGGCTCTTGTTCCTGCGCCGGCAGATCGCCCACCAGCGACCAGCTGAGCGGCGTGCCTCTTTCGATATCGCGGCTCGCGGCGCGCCCGAGGACCTCTTCCAGATGGCGCGTGTGCAGGCCGCCGGACGGACGGATCGAGCGCAGGTTGTCGCGGGTGAATAGTTCGCCGGCGCGCATGTCCGCGGTGACGAAAAGCGAGCGGCGAAAAGCCCGGCTTTTCTCCTCCGCCGGCGTCAGGCCGTAATCGATCCGCCCGAGCATGCGCTCGGCGTCGCGCACGCCCTCGACCATGGCGCGAAACTCGCGCGGCTCGAGGGAAAACGCGCTGTCCGGCCCGCCGGCGGCGCGCGCGCGGGTAAAGTGCTTTTCGATAATGCAGGCGCCGAGCGCCACCGCGGTCACCGGCGCGATGGCGCCGAGCGTGTGATCGGAGAGTCCAACCGGCGCCGCGAAGGCCTCGGCCAGGTGCGGAATCGTGCGCAGATTCATTTCCTCCGGCGGCGCCGGATAGGCGCTGGTGCATTTGAGCAGCGCGATCTGCTCGGCGCCGCCCGCGCGCAGCGTGCGAACCATCTCGTCGATCTCGGCGAGGGTCGCCATGCCGGTGGACGCGATCACCGGCTTTCCCGTCGCCGCGACTTTGCGCAGCAGGCCGATGTCGCAGCTCTCGAAGGACGCGATCTTGTGCGCCGGCACTTCCATGGCTTGGAGAAAATCGACGGCGCTGGCGTCGAACGGGGTCGAAAAGAGCGTGAGGCCCAGGCTCTCGGCGATCTTTTTGAGCCTGGGCTGCCACTCCCACGGCGTGAACGCCTCGCGATACAGCTCGTGCAGCGTGCGCCCATCCCAGAGCGTGCCGCGGATTTTAAAATGCTCCTTGTCGCAGTCGAGCGTCAGGGTGTCGGCGGTGTAGGTTTGCAGCTTGACCGCATCGGCGCCGCAGCTTTTGGCCGCGCGGATCAATTCCACCGCCTGGGCGAAACTCTGGCCGTGATTGGCGGAGATTTCGGCGATGATGTAGACCGGTTCGCCCGGGCCGATGCGCCGGCCGTTGATTTCAATGAACGGCGACATAATCCTCCCGCCACGCGCTGCCGTGCGCCGCCCGGCGAAAAATCCAGCACGCCCGGCCCTGAGCCTGCTCGCGGCGGCCGTGAAAACCCGCCTTCAGAAACGCCCGCCGCGACGCCTCGTTGTCGAGCTTGACCGCGCCCTGAAGCCGGCTCACGCCGAGCTCGCGCGCGGCGCGCTCCGCGCTCGCTTCCAGCAAACGCGTGCCCAGTTGCCGGCCGCGAAAACCGCGCGCGATCGAAAAACCGATTTCCGCCGTGTCGGAGGAAATTCGCTGATAGCGAATCTGGCCCACCGGCAGGGCGCCGACCTGCATGATCCAGATGCGGCAGTCGGGCGATGAAAATTTTTCTTGGCACCACTTTTCGTGCGCGGGCCAATCGATGGTTTCGCTCTGAAAGGAATTGCGCCGCACCGCGGCATCGTTGGCCCACTGCCAGAGCAGCAGGCGATCGCTTTCATTCGCGGCGCGCAAATAAAAATCGCCGCTCGCAAAAGAGCGCCGCCGCTCCGCCATCGCCGCGATCACCCGCTCCGCGCCGCAGCCATCGACCAGCACCCGGCCGCGCTCGGCCATGCGCCGGCGGCGCGCGGGATCGAAGATCAAGGCACGCAAAGCATCGGCAAGGGCTCCGCCGCTCAGGTTTCGCGCCTGACCGAGCGCTTGCGCCGCGCCGAAATTGTCGACGCCCTCGGCCACGCCGGCCTGATTCTCCGCCAGCACCAGGAGCAGCGCCGGCGCCTGCATGAAAGCCAGCTCCCAGGCGGTGGTGCCGCCGGCGGCGACAGCGATATCGGCCCACGCCATGAGCGCCGACGGGTCGGCGACAGCGCTGCGCACGTTGATATTGCCGCCGACGCGCTCGGCGAGAGCGCGGAGATGCGGATTGAGCGGCCCCACCAGCACTTCCACGGAGAGATCGAGATCGTGCAGCTCGTCCAGGGCCTCGAGCACCCGCGCGGTGACGTTGTCGGCGTCGCCGCCGCCCAGAGTCACGAGAATATTTTTTGCCCGCGGCGCAATCGCGCGGCGAAAATCGCGCCGGAGCGCGAACTCCGCGCGCAGCAGCGCGTACTCGGTGCCGAGCAGAAACCAGGCATCCTCGGCGCCGCGATAGTCGAGCCGCGGCGCGTGAATGCCGTGGTTGAGAACCATGTCCGCGTCGTAGCGGTCCAGGTGCGCGTTGTCGTCGATCACCAGGAGCGCGGCGCCCGCGCGCCGCAGCTGTGCCTGATAACCGGCATCGAAATGATAGCCGTCGAGCGCGACCCACGGCTCGCGGCCAAAGCTTCGCTGCAGCTGCGCCGCGAGCGCGGCGGTCAGCGCGCCGTCGCTGGGATCGGGATGCGCATCGTCGAGCTCGATCACGAGGGCGCCGGCGAGTTGAATGCGCCGGGCCAGCGCCGGCGCCGGCCGGGCGGTGACGAAGCGCACCGCCCCGCCGCGCGCGCGCCAGGCTTCGGCCAGCGCCAGACTGCGCAGGACGTGGCCCGCGCCCCGGCGCGCGTCCGCGTCAGCGCGCACCAGCAGCGGCGGCAGCTCGAGGCTGGCTTGCATAGGCGTTTGCTACTTTCCACACGGCTTCGATCACGTCGCTCGCGTCGGCGTCGCTCATCGCCGGAAAAATCGGCAGCGAGAGAATTTGCTCGTAGGCGGCCTCGGCAACCGGGCACAGCCCTTCGCGGGTCCCGAAGCTCTGGCGGTAATACGGATGCAAATGCACCGGCAGGTAATGCACGTTGACGCCGATGTTTTCCGCGCGCAGCGCGGCAAAGACGCGCGCCCGGTCGGCGCCGAGCGCGGCGGCATCCAACCGGACGACGTAAAGATGATAGGCGTGCTCGACTTCGGCATTCGCCCGAAGCGGGCGAATGCCCGGCAGCTCGGCGAAGGCGCGGTCGTAGCGCGCGGCGATGGCGCGCCGCCGCGCCACCCAGCCGGCGAGTTTTTCCAGCTGGCTCAGGCCGAGGGCGGATTGAATATCGCTCATGCGGTAGTTGTAGCCGAGCTCGACCATGGCGTAGAGCCAGGAGCCCAACTGCTCGCGCTCGAAATGATCCGAGGTGATACCGTGGTTGCGAAAGCGGCGCAGGGCGCAAGCGGTCTCGAAGCTCGCCGTGGTGATCACGCCGCCCTCGCCCGTGGTCATCGCTTTCACCGGATGGAGGCTGAAAATATTGAGATCGGCGAGGGTGCCCACCGCCCGGCCCCGGCAGGCGCCGCCGAGCGAATGGCAGGCATCGGCGACCAGGGCGAGGCCGTGCGCTTGCGCGATATTTCCCAGCGCGTCGTAGGCGCAGGGCTGGCCCGCGTAATCCACCGCGACGATCGCCCGCGTGCGCGCGCTGATTTTCTTCGCGACATCGCTCGCGTCGATCAACAAAGTATCGGGCTCCACGTCGGCAAAAACCGGCTGCGCGCCCTGATAGGCGACGCAGTTGGCGCTTGCCGCAAAGGTCATCGCCGGCACGATCACCTCGTCGCCGGGGCCGATGTTCAGAACGTGCATGGCCGCGTGCAGCGCCGCCGTGCCGCTGCTCACCGCGACGGCTTCGCCGGCGCCGGTGAACGCGGCGAACGCGCGCTCGAACTCGCGCCCCTTCGGTCCCGTGGTCAGCCAGTCCGATTGCAGAGTTTGCACCACCGCGCGCACGTCGCTCGCGTCGATGCTTTGATGGCCGTAGGGCAGCAGGCGCTCGCGCACCGGCGCGCCGCCGTCGATGGCGAGGCGCTCAGCCATGGTGATGGACCAGTTGCTGCAGCTCTTCCACGCTCAGCCAGCGCGGATTGTTGTCGCTGCTGTAGCGAAAGCCTTCCGGACAGGGACGGCCGCCGTTGTGGTTCGCGCCGTGCGCCGGCGAGCGGATGACGAAGCAATCGTCGTACTCGACGGTGTTGCGCGCATCGTCTTCCGGCACCATGGTTTCGTGGAGTTTTTCCCCCGGGCGCACGCCGATCACGTCGAGACGGCATTCGGGGGCGATGGCGCGCGCCAGATCGACGATGTTCATGCTCGGAATCTTGGGCACGAAGATCTCGCCGCCGTGCATGCGCTCGAGACACATGAGAACGAACCGGACCGCCTGCTCCAGAGTGATCCAGAAGCGCGTCATCTTGGTGTCGGTCACCGGCAGCACGCCGGTGGCGCGCATTTTCTGAAAAAACGGAATCACGCTGCCGCGGCTGCCCATGACGTTGCCGTAGCGCACCACGCTGAAGCGCGTGCCGTGGCGCCCCGAGTAGCCGTTGGCGGCGACGAAGAGCTTGTCGGAGCAGAGCTTGGTGGCGCCGTAGAGATTGATCGGGTTGGCCGCCTTGTCGGTGCTGAGCGCGATCACCTTTTGCACGTTGCGGTCGATCGCCGCGTCGATGATGTTGGCGCCGCCGAGCACGTTGGTCTTGATCACTTCGATGGGATTGTATTCGGCGGTGGGCACCTGCTTGAGCGCCGCCGCATGGATCACGATATCGACGCCGTCCATGGCGCGGTAGAGCCGATCCTTGTCGCGCACGTCGCCGATGAAGTAGCGCATGCACGGATACTGCTGCTCGCTGAAGCTCTGGCGCATGTCGAACTGCTTCAGTTCGTCGCGGCTGAAGATGATCAGCTTGCGCGGCCTGTCCTCGCGCAAAACGGTTTCGACGAACTGCTTGCCGAAGGAGCCGGTTCCTCCGGTGATCAGCACAACTCTATCCGTCAGCAGCGGCGATTTGAGTTCCATGATTCAGACCATCCTTCGCTGTTTGCCAGGCCGAGCGCAAAAACCCGCGCGCGCTCGGGCGCGCGTCAGCCTTTTGACGAACAGGCTGAATCTTGACGCGCCGCGCCGTAAAATCGCGCGCTGCGCCGGCCCGCGCCGAGACGATGCAAACCGGGAGCCATGAATCGCCGCGGAATTGATTGAGGTCATGCCGGCGTCGAGCGCGCGCGGCCGCGAACGGCCCGAGGAACGATTTTTCCGCGCGGAAGATTCTGCCGTCCGCCCGCGGCGGCCGCCGATCCGGCGGCGGCGGTTCTTTGACTGGCGACCCACGCATAAGCTTCACGGCGAGCCGCGCCGAGCCCAGCTCGAGGCGGGGCCGCGCGGCAGGATTGGGTGCAATCTATGATCTTAGAATCGGCAGGGAGTTGATCCCCTTTAAAGGGAGTTTTGCCCGCCATGCCCCGGACGCGCGCGGAAAGAAAATGGCGGCAGAGCGGAAAAAAATCGCGCCGCCCGGCCGCGTTTATGGGTGCGGCTCGGGTTGAATCAAAGGATAGCGCACGGGGTATTCTTCGAGCACGAGCTGGCGGCCGAGGAGAGCAACCGTGTTGATCAGCAGCGGTCCCTGCAGGTTGACCGTGATGTCTTCCACCCGCTCGCGCACGGTGACGATCAGAAACGGCACCAGGACCGACTCGCTCTCGGCCTTGAGCGCAGCGAGGATCGCCGGGTTCACCGCCACCCGGTAGTCGTGCATCACGAGGTCGGGATGAATCAGCGGGAACGACAGATCGCGCTCGACCGCTTGCAGGATGAAAAACGGCGAATCGTTTTCCGCCGCGCCGCTGAAGCGGCCGAGCCGGTAGCGGCGGTCGTCGGGAAAGCCCAGCAGCCCTTCGGGAAAAGCAATCTCCTTGCCCACCAGCGCGAGCGCCGCGGGCTCGGCGATCGGCGCGCGCGCCTCAGTCATCGGCTCGCTCCTGAATTTTCTTGCGGAGTCGCTGGTGCGCATCCTCGAGTCTCCTGGCGGGATCGGACGGGTTGGCCGCCGCGCGATTTTCCGCCTGCATCGTTTCGAAAATTTCCTCGCGCAGCACCCGCACCTCGCGCGGCGCGGTGATGCCGAGGCGGATCTGATTGCCGCTCAGGCTGACGATCTTGACGACGATATCATTGCCGATGGTCACGCTCTCGCCGACCCGTCGGCTCAAAATCAACATAGGCTTCGGCTAGGTGAGAAAATCGAGCAGGGTCGGCTGAATCACCTGCGCCGCCGACTGCAGCGCCGCCTGGAAGGCGCTCTGGAAGCGAGCGAAATCCGAATAGGCCGCGATCACGTCGGCGTCCTCGATCTGCGAGCGCTGCCCGGTGGCGCGGTCTTTCAAGACCGTCAGAGCGTCGCTCGACACCTGCGCGCTGTTTTGCCGCGCGCCGACCACGGTGCGAAAGCTCGACACCTGGTTGAGCGCGGCGTCGAGGCGGCCGAGCTGGGTCTGTAAACCGCCGGTGTTGGTCTGGGTTTGCGCGATCACCGCCGACGGCTGGTCTTTGTGGGTCGACCCGCTGAAAGCGATGTCCGCGCCGGCGATGGCGATATCGGACGCGCCGTTTGCCAGCCCGGCCAACGTAATATCGCTCACCGTGCTGCCGCCGGCGTTGAAGCTGCCGTCGGGATTGAACGCCAGCGTGCCCTGGGTGCCAACCTGGTACCAGTCACCCGGGGTGGCGCCGGCAATGTCGTTGGATTCGGCGAACACGCGGTAATTGAAAGTCGCCGCGCCGGTCTTGGCGAAGAGCACGTGCAGATCGTGCGCCTGGCCGTGGTCGTCGAAGACCGTGACCACGGTGGAAAAATCGGCTTCCGCCGAGAGCGCCGCCGGGGCGGCCTCGGTGCCGACGGCGTCCGCCTCGGCAAAGCCGGCTCCCGCGGCGAGATTGGAATCCAGATTGACCTTGAGGCCGAGGGCGTTGGCCGGCGCGGTGCCGCGCAGCACCGCCTCGAGGTCTGCGAGCGCGTCGAAAACTCCCTGTCCGCCGCTCACGCCGGCGCCCTGAAACACCTGGCTGCCGATCAGATTGGTGGTCAGCGTGTGGGTCGCGCTGGTTTGAACTTTGACTTCGCCGTTGTCGCCGACGTAATCGATGCCGCTTGCGCCCTGCACGAAGGGCGCCGCGCCGTTGAGAAAACCGCCGAATATGAAACGGTTGTCCACCTGGGTGTTGGCCTCGGCGAGCAGCTGCTGGAGAATCGCGTGGATCTCTTCGGCGGCGGCCTGCCGTTCGGTCTGGCTGTTGGTGTCGTTGGCCACCGACAGGGCCAGCTCCTTGGCGCGGGTGAGGCCGCTCACCGCGTCGCCCAAAACGGCGTCGGACTCGGCGAGAACCGGGTTGGCGTTGTCGATGTTGCGTTTGTATTGGCTCACCGCGTCTTCGAAGGCGCGCAGGTTAAAGGCGCGCGCGGTGCCCAGAGGATCGTCGGCCAAATGGTTGATGCGCCGCCCCGTGGTGACGATTTCCTGCGCGCGCGCCAGCTGTTGATAGGCGCGCTGCAAGCCGTCCAGCACCTGGGTCGAAATCGTTTGCTGAGTGACGCGCATGGCTATTTCACCATATCGAGCAAGGATTGATACATGGCGTCGCTGGTGCGAACCAATAGCGACGACGCCTCGAAGGCGCGCTGAAACTGAATCAGATGGATCATCTCCTCATCGACGTTCACCCCCGAAGCCGATTCGCGCCGCGCCTGGGTCTGGCTCAGCAGATCCTGCTGAAACTCAAAGCGCGCCTGGGCGCTGTCGACTTGCGAGCCGACGGTGCCGATCAAAGCAAGGAAGCCGTTCTCGAGGGTCTGCCCGCCGAGCGCCGCCACGCTCGCGCTGCGCAGCCCGACCAGAGCCAGCGCGTTGCGGTTATCGCCGGGCAACGCGTCCGCCGACGCCGCGGCGGCGATCAGGCGCGGATCGGCGGCCACCGCATCGGCTACTTTGACGTTTGCCGCGGCGCCCGCAGCCGCCGCGACGGGCGCAAAAAAATCGCCGCCGGCATCGCCGTTCAGATCGAAACCGAGCGCATGCTGCGCGTTGACCGTGTCCACCAGCGCCTTCGCGAATTGATCGAGGCCGTCGACCACGTCCTGCACCTGGCCGTCGCGCGCCTGAAGCGCCGCGCCGATTTTGCCCTTGCTGATCAGCCCCGTGGCGTCGAACGCGCTGCCGTCGGGAGCCACGTAGGTGACTTCGTGAAAGCCTGCAGGATTCAGATTGTCGGTCTGAAAACTGGCGTAGCGGTCGCCGCCGACCAGCAGCAGCCCGCCGACGGTGACGATCGACTGGCCGCTTTCGTCCTCGCGCGTGGTCGCGCCGGTCAATTGGACCACTTCCTGCAAAAGCACCTGGCGTTTGTCGCGAAAATCGTTGGCGCTCGCTCCGGTGGCTTCGCCCAGAGCGATCTTCTGATTCAGGTCGGCGATCTGCGGCAGCACGACGTTCAGCCGCGCCAGGGAGTTTTGAATGTCCTGATCGATATTTTGCTGGAGCGAAGTCAGATTTTGCCGGGTGAGGGCGATGCTGTCGCCCAGGGCGTTGGCCTTGGCCGTCACGGCGATCCGCTCGGTCGTGCCGGCGGGATTGTTGGCCAGATCGGACAGGGCGCTGAAGAATTCGCTGAGCGCGCCGTTGATGCCGCCGGTCACGGGAAAAACTTCCTGCAGGCTGTTGAGCGCCTGGCTTTGCGCTTCGCTGTAGCCCACGTCGCCGTTCTGGCTGAGCAGCTCCGCTTCGGCGAAACGGTCCACCACCCGCGTGATCGCTTCCACGTCGACACCCTGGCCGACGAAAACTCCGCCCTCGAAAGTCGGCGCCGCCGAAACCAGATCGACCCGCTGGCGCGAGTAACCGGGGGTCGCCGAGTTGGCCAGGTTATGGCCGGTGGTCTGGATCGCGAGCTGCTGCGCTTTGAGCGCCTGCGCGGCGATCGAGAGAGTCGAAAGAATGCTCATGAATCACGCGCGGCTGCGCAGCAGGGCCGAAGCCGGCCGCGGCGTTTCGCTCATGCCCTTTTCACCGTAGGTGGCAGTGGAGGGCTCGGCGAGCGTGCTCAGCGCCTCCTGCATGTGCCCGTGCAGACGACCCATCAGGCCGAACAGATAGTCCTCTTCTCTTTTGATCTCGACGAACACGCGCCGGGCGCGCTCGCCAAGCTCGGCCAGGCGGCTTTTTTCCGCCGGCTCCACATCCGGCGCGGCGAGCAGCCCGCTCCAGGTGGCCTGCGCCTCGGACAATCTCGCTTCGCTCAGAATCCGCCGGCGGCGCGTTTCAAGCTGGCCCAGCAATCCCAGCCAGGCTTCCCGCGCTTCGACTTTTTCGAGCAGCGCGTCCACGTCCCAGCGCGCGATCGCGGCTTTCTGCGCGTCGAGATTGCTGCGCAGCTCGGCGCCGACCGCGAGCTCTTCTTCCAGCACCTGGGCCAAATCGACGATGGCGGCGTTCATGGCCGGCCTATTTCTCGCCCAGCAGGCGCGCGACTTCGCTGCGCGCGATGCTCTGGGCGACGTCTTTGCTGTCGGGGCGGTATTGTCCCGAGCTGATCTGCTCTTTGAGCTGGCGCACTTTCTCCGCGCGCAGCTTTTCGCCGCTGCGCGCCAGCTCGGCGATCCGCTGGAGCTTGCGCGCCTGGGGCGAGATGTCGACCCGGCTCGACTCGCGATCTTTTTGCACCGTCGCGCCGCCTTCGCGCCGCGTTCCGGCCACCGTCTTGTCGTTCTGGACAAGCCGGTTGAGCTCAGCGTCGGCGGGTCCCTTTTGGGAAATTTTCATGCCCTTCTCCTTTTCAAAGAGCTTATCGGCACCGCAGCACCGTTCTTAAGCGCCGCGGAAAATTCTTTTTTCGAAGAAAATATCACAGCTGCCCGCGCTTTTCAGACCACCGAGCGCACCCGGGCTCCTTTGGCCAGATTGCCGACCAGCTCCGCCGGATCGACCGGCTTGCCGAGCCGGCGCACTTCGAAGTGCACATGCGCGCCGGTGGAGCGCCCGGTGCTCCCCACCAGCGCAATCGGCTGTCCGGCCTGGATGGTTTCCCCCACCGCGACCAGGTTGCGCTCGTTGTGCGCGTAGCGGGTCACCAGTCCGCCGCCGTGATCGACCTCGACCATGTTGCCGTAGCCGTTCACCCAGCCGCTCGCAATCACCTTGCCCGGCGCCGCGGCTTTGACCGGCGTTCCTGCCGGCGCCGCGATATCGACGCCCTTGTGAAATTCTCTGGCGCCGTCGAGCGGATCGGTGCGCGGGCCGAAGCTCGAGGAGACGACGCCCGGATTCGGCGCCGGCGCCGGCGCGGCGCGATTCGGCGCCGGCACGCGCTCCAGAGATTTTTCCACCGTTTTGGAAAATCCGGTGGCATCCCGCCGGGCCATGGCGCGCGCCACCTCCGCATCCATCATCGAAGTGTAGATGTCCCGGCTCAGCGACTCGCCCTCGACGAACCCGTCCTGCGGCAAGGTCGCGCGCATCGCTTTCAAAACTTCCAGATAGAGAAACGAAGCGAATTCCTGCGCGAGCTTTTGGCGCTGGCGCGCGTCGGCGCCGGCGGCTTGCTGTTTCAGCCCCTGGGCTTTTTCCGCGAGCGCGTCGGCGAGCGCGCTCTTGCCGAGGTTGGCGGCGGCGTCCATAAAAATTACATCACCACCAGCTCGGCCTGCAGCGCGCCGCTCTGGCGCAGCGCCTCGAACACCGCGATCAGATCGCGGGGCGTGACCCCGAGCGAATTCAGCGCCTGCACCAATTCATTCAGCGCCGCGCCGCCGGGCAGCTCGATCAACTGGCGGTTCTCCGGCTCTTTGACCGTGATGCTGGTGTCGGGCACGACGGTGGTCTGGCCGCGGCCGAAGGGCTCGGGCTGAGAAACTCTCTGCTCGGTTTTGATCGTGATGTGGAGCGAGCCGTGGGCGACTGCGACCGGCGCGATGCGCACGTTGCGGTCCATGATCACGGTGCCGGTGCGCTCGTTCACCACCACCCGCGCCGGGCTGTCGGGATTGAGCTCGAGGGTTTCCAGCGCCGAGATGAAGCCCACCGGATTCTCCCTGAAATTTTCCGGCACGTTCACCAGGATCACGCCCGGCGAGATCGCCTGGGAGAAAACCCCGTAGGAGCTTTTGTTGAGCGCTTCCGAGACCCGCCGCGCGGTGGTGAAATCCGGCTTGTCGACGTTGATCTGCACCAGCCCCTCGCGGCTCAGGATCGACGACGGAATCGCGCGCTCCACCAGCACGCCGGCGGTAATCCGCCCCGCGGTCTGATGATTCTTGCTGATCTTGGCGCCGGGGCCGAGCGCCGTGTAGCCGCCCCCGAGGCTCATCGGCCCCTGGGCCACCGCGTAAACCTTTCCATCGGGCCCTTTGAGCGGCGTCATCAAAAGCGTGCCGCCGGACAAACTGCTGGCGTCGCCCACCGACGAGACCGTCGCGTCGAGACGGGTGCCCGGCTGGACGAAGGCCGGCACTTCCGCCGTGACCACCACGGCGGCCACATTTTTCACGCGCACGTCGTCGGGATTGACCCGGATGTTGTATTCCTGGAGCACGTTGGTGAGCGTCTGCACGGTGAACTCGGTGTTCTGCTTGTCGCCGGTGCCGCTCAAACCGACGATCAGCCCGTAGCCGAAAAGCTGATTGGGCCGAAAGCCATCAATATGAGCCACATCCTTCAGACGGGCAGCCTCGGCAGAAAGGCAAAAGTAAAAAGTAAAAAGTAAAAATGACAGGAGCGCTACGACTGCCCGCTCCGCTGCGATCTGCATATTCAACATCCGAGCGTCTTCCCTTTTAATTTTTAATTTTGCCTTTTTACTTTTTAATTTCTTCAAAACGGCCAGATCCAATCGAAGATCCACGTCCCCCAGCCCGAGCGCTGCTTGTCCGCCACCACGCCCAGACCGCCGATGGTGATGTTGGCATCGGCCAGCTGGGTCGAGAGCACGACGTTGTCGCGGGTGATGTCCTGGGGCCGGGCGATGCCGGTGAGGGTGATGAATTGCTGCTCGTGATTCACCAGCACCTCGCGCGTGCCTTGCACGACCAGGTTGCCGTTGGGCAGCACTTCGCGCACCACCGCGGTCATGGTCGCGGTCAGCTGGCCGCTGCGCGTGGTCGAGCCCGCGCCCTTGTGCGCGTTTTCCGAGGTCGTGTTGAGCAGATCGTCGCCGAGCTTGAACAGATTCAAAAATTTCTTCTTGCCGAAAAACGTGCTGAAGCTGGCGTTGGCCGAGGAGCTGCGCGACAGATCGGTATCCGCGGTGTTGTTGGCCGCGGCGCTTTCGATAATCCGCACGGTGATGATGTCGCCGACCCGCAGCGCTTTTTTGTCCGAATAAAAATAAAGCTGATCGCCGGCGGGCCAGAGCGAGCCGGGCGAAACCGGCTGCTGGTTGTACTGAACCGTCTCGGTCTGGCTGAGCCGGCTCACCTCCCGGCCCATCTCGGCGTCGGTCGGCTTGGGAAAAAATCTTTTCTCGACCATCGTGCCGCAGCCGGCCGCGCCGAGCGCCAGCGCCAGGCACATCGCGAATACTTGCATTAATTGATCCTCACGCTGCGCTCGTCGAGCACGACGCCGCGCAACATTTTTCCCGAGTTGGCGTTTTTCACCTGGATCACGTCGCCGGCCTTGCCGCCTTCGATCGAGTATCCCGGCGATTCGACCCGCAGCGCCCGGGTCTCGTAAATCAGCGTGACCGGACTGCCGCGCTTGAGCAGATTGGGCCGGTCGAGATTTCTTTGCGTGAGAATTTCGTTGGCCTCGACCGGGTGGGCGGTCTGCTGGCCGATCACTTCATCGATGCTCGTGAAGGGCCGCGCATTGAGCGCCGAAATGTCGCGGCGCATGAGCCGCACGGCGCTCGGATCGATCGTCTCGTGGCGCGCCAGCGGCGCGGCGCTCACCACCACCTCGTCGAAAAGCTTGATATCGGCTTTCACCCAGAGCCGCTCGGGCGGCCGGCCCGCGGCATCGGCGATCAGTAAAAAGCTGATCGGACCGGGCGTGATGCTTTTGCTCGGCTTCACCACGCGAAAGCTCGCCGCCCCGGCCGGCGGCGCCGTCATCGGCTGGATTTTCACTTCCACGTCGGGCGCCGCCCACGGGCTGTTTTTGATCACGTACTGGCGCACTGCCGCCTCGATGCGCTTGAGCGCGAGCGGATCGCTCGCCTGCGCCGCCGGCGCGAGCGCAAGCGCGAGCAGCAGCGCTGCGAAAATACATTTCCTTCGAGAAAATTGGCTCATCCGACTACACCCGGACCAGATTGTTCGCCGTCTGCATCATATCGTCCGCCGTGCGGATCGCGCGGGAATTGATTTCGTAGGCGCGCTGGCTGGTGATGAGGCCGATCATTTCCTCGACCACGTTGACGTTGGAGCCTTCGACGAATCCCTGGAGCAGCGTCCCGAAGCCGTCCTGCCCCGGCGTGCCGGTGGTCGCATCGCCCGAGGCCTGAGTCGGAATAAATAAATTTCGCCCCTGGCTCAACAAGCCCGCGGGATTGATAAAGCGCGCCAATTGCAGAGTGCCGACCTGCTGCGGTTGCGCCTGGCCGGGAATCGTCACCGAGATAATGCCGTCGACGCCGACGGTGACCGTCAGCGCGTTCTCCGGAATGCTGATCTCGGGATCGACGGTGAAGCCGTCCGAGGTGACGAGCCTGCCCTGGCTGTCTTTTTTGAACGCGCCCGAGCGCGTGTAAGCGAGATCGCCGTTGGGCTGCTGGATCTGAAAAAAGCCTTCGCCTTCGATCGCCAGATCGAGCGTGTTGCCGGTCTGCTGCAAATCGCCCTTGACGAAGAGCCGCTGGGTCGCCACCGCGCGCGAGCCGTGGCCGACCTGAAAGCCGGAAGGAATCTCCTGGCCCTGGGCGGAGGCCGCGCCGGGCGCCTGCAAGGTTTCGTAAACCAGATCCTGAAAGTCGACCCGGCTGCGCTTGAAGCCCGCGGTTTGAACGTTGGCCAGATTGTTGGCCACCACGTCGAGGGTAAGCTGCTGGGCTTGCATGCCGGTGGCGGCGGTCCAAAGTGCTCGCATGGGAAATCTCCTTTTTCTCGGCGGCCTAGCGCGCCGCGTCGGCGATCATTCTTTCGGTGGCGGAATCCATCAGGCTCATGGCGCGCTGGTAGGACTCGAATTGCCGGTTGATGGTGATGAGCGAGATCATGCCGTCGATCGGGTTCATGTTGGATTGCTCGATGCTCCCCTGCACCACCCGCACGTTTTCGCCGGCAAGCTGCACGTCGGCCGGCGCGCCGATGAACAGATTGGAGCCCTCCTTGACGCCCTGACCCGGCTGGGCGAAGCGCACGATCTTGAGCTTGCCGATCTCGCCCTCCTCCGTGCGCAGGGTGCCGTCGCTCGCTACTTCAATTTTTTGTCCGGTCACCAGCAGCGGCCCGCTTTCGCCGAGCACCGGATCGCCGGTGGGCGTGATCAAGGTGCCGTCGGCTTTCAAAGTGAAGCCGCCGTTGCGCGTGTAGCGCTCGCCGCGCGCGGTCTGAATGGCGAAAAAGCCGTCGCCTTCGATCGCGAGGTCGAGCGGATTGCCGGTGGCGGCCACCGCGCCCTGACTCCAGTCCGTGCGCTGCGCGCCGACGGCGACCCAGCCGCCCGGCCGGTCGTCGGCGGGCAAACGGCGCGCCAGCACTTCGCCGAAGGCCAGGCGCTGGCGCTTGTAACCCGAGGTGTTGACGTTGGCCAGATCCTGCGCCGCCGTTTCCAGGTGGCGCATCTGCGCTACCGCTCCGGAAAGGGCTTTGTACATTCCTGCGTCCATGCTCGATTCCCTTCAAAAATTATCTGCGAAAAGCAATCGGCGTACCCGCCGCACCACCGGCGCGCGCCCCACGGCGCGCCGCGCGCCATCCTGTTTACGCATGGATGCCGCGCATTTGCGCGAAGGAGTTTTCGCTTCGCGCCGCCTCGCTCGCCGCTTTGCGGATCACCTCGACCACGCTGATCGGCTGCGCGGCAAATTTTTCCCGGCGCTCGGCAATTTTTGACTGGGGCTCGTTTGCCGGCTGCGGCGAGCGCTTTTTCCGCGCCGGCGCTTTGCGTTCCCGTTCCGACATTTGTTTCAGCTCGCGCACGATCTCCACCTGCGGCAGCGGCAGGCGCAGCATCGACGCCACCCGCTCCGGCTCCTGGCCGTCGCCGAGCAGCAGCGCCGCCGCGGTGTATTGATCCTTTTTCTCCACGCCGGGCTGAAGCATCAGGCTGCGCAGGCGCTGCTCGGCGGCTTCCGCGCGCTGGAGCAGGGCCTCGAGATTTTTCTGCACCAGCTCCAGCGACTGGAAAAACCCGTTGTTGGTAAGCTGCGCGCTGCGCAAAACTTCTTCCAGACGCGCGAGACTCTCCACGCGCGGGTCGCGCTGGCTCTTCTGGCGCATTTTGACGGCGGCCCAGATCGCCAGAGCGAAGATGAGAATGACTGCCGAAACCATGCCGATCATCATAACCTGTTTCTCCCTGATGGATTGTCGTGGCGCAACCTCGCAAGTCCCCGCGTAGGTTGTCAGTGAGCCGAGCCGTTGGCGCCGGCCGCGGGCGCAAAATCGACGATGTCGGTCAGCAGCACCGGCGCGATTTTCTTTTCCTGCGGCGCGCGCTGTTTGTGCCGAGCTCGAGCCGCGGGCCTGAGCGCGGCCGGCGCCGGCGCTGCAGTCCCGGGGGGTTCGCGCGCGACGATCTGGCGCAGCTCCTGCACCAGCTCCACCTGTTCCACCGGCAGGCCGAGCAGATGCGCGATCCGCTCGCTTTTCTGGCCCGCGGACAGAAGCAGCGCCGCCGCTTCGTAGTGCTCCTTGCGCTGAGCGCCGGCGGGCGGCGCGGCGGCGCAATCCTGCGCCGGCGCTTGGGCGCGCGCCTGCAAGGCCTGCATGCTTTTGTGCAGGTTGGCCAGCGCAGCGAGGCAGCTCTGCCGCGTTTCCTCGGCGCTTCGCGCCACTTCCTCCAGACGCTCGAGATAGGCGTCGCGGCGCCGCCGCTCCATGCGCTTGCGCCGGCCCAGAAACACCAGCGCCGCCGAAAGCGCTGCCCAGGAAAGCGTGAGTGCGATCAAGTCCATACCCTTTCTCCTTTCGCGTGCGCGCGAGCGCTAGGCGCTCACGTCGAGATTCTTGCCCTTGCTCGGGTCCTGCGGCTCGGCCCCATCCGCCGGATTGCTTTCCGGCGGCGTGCCGGCCGCGGAAGGTGGCTTGCCCGGGCCGGGCGGTTTTTTTCTCCGGCCGTCGCGGCTCGACTGGCCGGCGCGGTCGATGGTGACCGGCGCCGGCACGATGCGATTGACGGAATCCGCCATAAATCCCTCCGTAAAGCAGCGCTGCTCTTTCGGTCGATCTTTGTGGCCGATCGTGACATGGCGATTACACGCGCACCGGTTTCATCGACTTCGCGGCCTTGCGCGGCTCCGCCGGACGCTTGCCCGACGCGGCTTCCTTCGCTTTCGCCGGCACGCCGAGCAGGCCGCGCAGGCGGCCCACCGCCTGGCCGAAAATCTGGCAGATGCGCCCTTCGCTCAGGCTGAGAATCTCGCCGATTTCGCGCAGCGTCATCTCCTCGTGGTAATAAAGCGTCAGCACCATGCGCTCGCGCTCCGGCAGATCGTCGAGCGCCGCGGCCAGTTTCTCCACAAGCTCCTTGCTCTCGACGAAGCTCAGAGGATCGACGAACGTGTGCTGCGAGAATTTTTGCCGCGCGCCGTCCCATTCGCTCTCGGAGCCGACCGAGAGGTCTTCCAGGCTGAGCAGGGTCGCGTCGTTCACCTGGCGGTCGAAGCGATAATAAGTCTCGAGCGGGATCTCCAGCTCCCGGGCCATTTCTTCGGCGCTGGGCTCGCGCACCAGCTGGCCGGCGAGCTTCATGCGCGCCGCTTCGATCTTGCGCCCCCAGGAGCGCACCGAGCGGCTGACCCAGTCGAGCGAGCGCAGGCATTGCATCACTTCGCCCTGGATGCGGTAGCGCGCGAAGATTTCGAATTCCACGCCGCGCTTCGGATCGAAGCGCTCCAGCGCCTCGAGCAGGCCGACCACGCCCGAGTGAATCAGCGATTCGAGATCGACGCCGGGCGGCAGGCGGCGGTGGATTTTTTCGGCCACGAAACGCACCAGCGGCAGGTATTGCGCGACCATCTCGTCTTTGGCCGGCTCGGCCTTCGCGGGCTGGCGTCCTTTCGCGGAATTTTTTTGCTCGCTTTTCATGCCGGGCTCTTGCCGCCTTCCAGCATGCGGCGAAAGAAAAATTGCAGGTTGCCCTTGGCCTTGACGCTGCCGGCGCGGCGCACGAACTGCTCCGCCACCGAAACGAAGGCGCGCGCCGACGGCGCGCCGGCCGCCGCGCTGACCACGGTCTGCGCCCGCGCCACGGCGCGCGCCAGCTCGGGGTCGCGCGGGATCCAGGCGAGAAAATCGAGCGACACGTTCAAAAAGCGCAGCGCCGCGCCGGACAGGGTGGCGAAGAGCTGCTGCGCCTCGCCGGCGTCGGCGACCGCGTTGGCGAGAATCAAAAACCGCTTCTGTTGGTAATTCGAGGCCAGCACCTTGACCAGAGCGTAGGCGTCGGTGATCGACGCCGGCTCGGGATTCACCACCACGACAATCTCCTGGGCCGCGGTGGTGAAATAGGTCACCGCATCGGAAATGCCGCTGCCGGTGTCGACGAGCACGATGTCGAAATCGAGGGTCACCGTGTCGAGCTCGGTCACCAGCGCCGCCTTCTGGTCTGCGCTGAGCGCGGTGATCTCCTGCACGCCGCTGGCCCCGGGCAGCAGCAGAATGCCGTCGCGGTTGCGCGCGATCACCTGATCGAGGGGCGCCGCGCCGCTGAAGAAATCGGCGAGCGTGAAAACCGGCTGGACGCCGAGAAAAAGATCGAGGTTGGCGAGGCCGAGATCGGCGTCGATCGCGAGCACGCGCTTGTTCATCTTCGCCAGCGCGGTGGCGAGATTCGCCACGACGTTGGTCTTGCCGACCCCGCCCTTGCCGCTGGTGACGGCGAAGACCGGCGCCGGCGCAAGGCCTTCGCCGGCGCTCGCGCGCAGCCGGCGCGAAGGTGCGGCCGCGACGGCGCCGGACATGGATTGAGATTCAAGCATCGAAACCCTCCCCGCTAAGCAACAGACTGGAAAAAACCTCGGGCCGGGCGATCTCCAGATCGCCGGCGAAATTCTGCCCGAGCGAGAGATAGGCCACCGGCAGCGCCGCGGCGATGATCGTATTGACCAGGGCGCCGAAGTAGCGGCTCTCGTCGAGCTTGGTGGGAAACAAGCCGTGCAGGCCGACCTGCGCAAAACTCGCCACCCACTCGCTCAGGTCGGCGCCGTTGGTGGCGGCGTTGAGCAGCAACAGCCGGCGCACGTCCGGCGCGCTCTGAAACAGCCGGGCGATTTCCTTGATCGCGCCGTTGTTGCGCGGATTCACCCCCGGCGTGTCGATCAGCACCAGGTCGCAGTCGCGCAGGCGCTCCAGCGCCCGTTGCAGATCTTTCCGATGGGACGCCTTTTCGTAGCGCGCGCCGAGAATACCGCTGTAGACCGCCAGCGGATCGCCGGCGGCAAGGCCGCGCGGGTCCATGTTGATCCAGCCGACGCTGCCGCCGCGGCGCTGAGTCTCGAAGATCGTGAGCTTGATCAGGCTCGCCGTCTTGCCGACGCCGGCCGGGCCGAGGAGCGCGACCCGCTCGGCACCGTCGCCGATCGCGCCGCCGGCGGGAATCGCCGCGGCGATGGCGCGATACCAGCGCTCGCGGTCGTCGCCCGCGCCGGCGCGCTGCGCCGCTTCGCCCAGGCGCGCGATGATCTCGGGCGCCACGCCGTGCTTCACCAGCAGCTGCACGATCTTGTCCTTGTGCGCCAGACCCGGCGCGAGCCAGCCGAGCATCGATTTGAGCGCGGCAAGCTCCTCGCGCAAATCGTCGATCGGATGGCGCCCGGGGCTGGTCTCGGGCGCGGCGGGCGGCGGAAAATTTTCCCGCGCCGCGACGCCTTCGGCCACCGCGGTGATCTCCACCCCGCCGCCTTCGTCCTGGGCGAGATTTTTCGTTTCCATGATCAGCGCGTCGGTGCCGAGCGCGCTTCTGACCGCGCGCAGCGCCTCGCTCATGTTGCGCCCCCAGAAGCGTTTATGATTCATCGCTCCACCGGATGATGCCCAGAGACTGAATCTTCACGCCGTCGGCGATCTCGTTGTGCGACAGCACCGCGACCTGCGGCAGGTAATGGCTGATCAGCTGGCGCAGATGGCGGCGCACGCCGACCCCGGAGAGAAACACCGGCAGATGGCCGCGCCTGGCGAAGCTCTCCACCGAATGCTGCACCGCGCTCATGATCCGCTGGGCCGCCTGGGGCTCGATGGAAATCCCTTCCTGGGCGCGCTCGCGGATCATGCGCTCGATCTGCGGATCGAAGGTCATGACCGGCAGGAGCCCGTCGGGGCTGCGATAGGAAGACGTGATCGTGCGCGCCAGCGCGTGGCGCACGTGCTCGGTCAGCTCGTCGGGATCTTTGTTGCCGGGCGCGTAGTCGGCGAGGGTTTCGACGACGGTCAGAAGATCGCGGATCGGCACCTCTTCGCGCAAGAGATTTTGCAAAACTTTCTGCACGCCGCCGAGCGTCATGTGATGCGGAATCAGCTCTTCGATGACCTTGGGATGCTCCTTGGCGAGACCGTCGAGCAGGCGCTGCACGTCCTGGCGCGTGAGCAGCTCCGGCGCGTAGCGCTTGACCAGCTCGGAGATGTGAGTGATCAGCACGGTCTCGGGATCGACCACCGTGTAGCCGAGGGATTCGGCGCGGTCGCGGTCGGCGATGGAAATCCAGATCGCCGGCAGCCCGAAGGCCGGCTCCTGGGTGCGCTCGCCCTGAAGCTCGGTGCCGTTGTGCGCCGCGCCGCTCGCGTTCATCGCCAGCAGCCGGCCGGGCTTGAGCTCGCCCTTGCCCGCTTCGACGCCCTTGACCAGGATCACGTACTGTTTGCTGCCCAGGCGGAGATTGTCGCGGATGTGAATCTGCGGCACCAAAAAGCCGCGGTCGCTCAGGAACTGGCGGCGCAGCGCGCGAATCCGCTCCACCACCGCGCCCTGCTCGCCGTCGACCAGCGGGATCAGCTCGTAGCCGACTTCGAGCTCGATCAAATCCACCGGCTGCGGCCTGACCGGCTCCTCGGATTTTTCCGCCGCCTGGGGCTGATCGGGCGCCAGCTCCGGCTGCTCGAGGCCTTCCTGATGGCCGATGTAGTAAGCCGCGCCGGCGACTGCGAGGGCGGCCAGGAAAAATGGCATCGCCGGAAAGCCGGGCACAAAAATAAACATCGCGAGGATCGCCGCGACCACGTTGAGCGCCTTGGGATTCCAGAAAAGCTGTCTGGCGATGGCCAGGCCCAGCTCGCCGCCGGAGGCCGAGCGGGTGACCACCATGCCGGCGGCGGTGGAAACGATCAGCGCGGGAATCTGGCTCACCAGACCGTCGCCGATGCTGAGAAGGCTGTAAAGCTGCGCGGCGTCGGCCATGGCCATTTCTTTTTGCATCACGCCGACGAAAAAACCGCCGAGCAGATTCACGCCCAGGATGATCAGGCCGGCCACCGCGTCGCCGCGCACGAACTTCGACGCGCCGTCCATGGCGCCGTAAAAGTCGCCTTCGCGCTGGATGCGCTGGCGGCGCTGGCGCGCCTCGGCTTCATTGATCAAACCGGCGTTCAGATCGGCGTCGATGGCCATCTGTTTGCCGGGCATGGCGTCCAATGTGAAGCGCGCCGCCACTTCGGCGATGCGCGTGGCGCCTTTGGTAATGACGACGAAATTGATGATGACGAGGATCACGAACACGATGAAGCCGACGGCGTAATTGCCGGCGACCACGAACTGGCCGAAAGCTTGAATCACGTGCCCGGCCGCCGAGACGCCTTCCTCGCCGCGGAGCAGAATCAAGCGCGTGGAAGCGACGTTGAGCGCGAGGCGAAACAAGGTGGCGAAGAGCAGCACCGACGGGAACGCGGAAAAATCCAGCGCCTCTTTGACGTAGAGCGAAACGATCAGGATCGTCAGCGAGAGCGCGATGCTCGACACCAGCGCCAGATCAAGCAGCAACGGCGGCACCGGCAGCACCATCATGATCAGCACGCCGGTCAGCCCGGCGGCCGGCAGCAGCTCGGTCAGGCGCGAAGGGCTCAAGGCTTGTTCCGCGGCGGCCATGGCTAACTCGCTTGCGGCGGCACCGCTTCAGGGCGCTTGGCGCGCTGGCCGCGGCGCAGCCGATAAACGTAGGCGAGAATTTCCGCCACGGCGCGGTAGAGCGCCTCGGGAATTTCCCGCCCGACCTCGACCTGCGCGTAGAGCAGCCGCGCCAGCGGCTTGTTCTCGACGATCGGAATGCCCTTCTCGCGCGCGATCCCGCGGATTTTCTCGGCGACGTAGCCCGCGCCCTTGCCGAGCACCCGCGGCGCGACCATTTCCACCGCGTTGTAGCGGAGCGCAATCGCGAGATGGGTCGGGTTGGTGATCACGACGTCGGCTTTGGCCACTTCCGCCGTGAGCCGGCGGCGCGAGAATTTCTGCCGCAGGCTCTTCAAATGGCTCTTGACGTGCGGATCGCCTTCCTGCTCGCGCAGCTCTTCCTTCAATTCGGTGCGGCTCATGCGCAATTGCGAGTCGGTGCGCCAGCGCTGGTAGAGAAAATCGAGCCCGGCGAGCGCGGCGGTGGCGCCGACGATCCAGGCGGTCAGCCGGCCGCCCTCGCGGCCGGCGTACGCAACGATGTCTTCGGTGGCAAAACCACTGAGCGAGCTCAGCGCCGGCAGATCGCCGTAGACGAAGACCGCGCCGAAGATCGCCAGCGCAGCGATCACGATCACCGACTTCACGACCTCCATCGCCGTGTCCACGCTGAAGAGGCGGCGAAAGCCGGCGAAGGGATCGACCCGGCTGAAATCGAGATGGAGCGGCTCGGCGGCGAGCACAAAGCCGCTCTGCAAAAATCCCGCGCTCAGAGCCGCCACGACGACGGCGGCGAAAAAAGCGAGCAGCAGCGGCGCCACCACCCAGCCCGCCTGGCCGGCCAATTCGAACAGATCGTCGGCGCCGAGCGCGCGCCCGCTGCCGGCGGCCTGGAAAAATCCGACGATGCAGCGCTGCAGGCTGACGGTCAGCGCTTCGCCGCCGAAATGAAGACCGCCGAAGATCGCCGCCAGAGTCGCGACTGGAATAAGATACCGCGAGCGCGGGAACTGCCCTTTGCCGCGCGCCTCTTCGCGCCGCTTGGGAGTTGGCTCTTCGGTTTTCTCGAGATTGTCCTGGGCCTGATTTTCCGCCATGAAATTTTCCTGCTATCCGGCAAAGCGCGGCATGCCGATCATGTTCGGCAGATGGCGCGCGACGAACCAGACCGATGCCGGCAGCGCGAGCAAAAGCAGCAGAATCGCCAGACCGAATTGCAGCGGCTGCGCCACCAGAAAAACGTTCATCTGCGGGATCGCGCGGCTCAAAATCCCCAGCACCACGTCGCTCAGCAGCAAGCCCACCACCACCGGCGCGCTGACTTTGAGCGCGATGGTGAAGATCTCCCCCGCCGAGCCGATCAGCCCGGCCATCACCCGGGCCATGAATTTTTCCCCGGCCAGAGGAAAAACGGCGTAGCTCTGCGCGAGCGCCTGAAGCAGCAGGTGATGGCCGTTGAGCGAGAAAAAAATCATCCCCGCCATGAGCTCGAGAAACGCCGAGAACACGCCGCTCTGGCCGCCCTCGTGCGGATCGACCAGCTGGATCAGACCGAGACCGGATTTGATCTCGATCTCCTGGCCCGCCAGACGCACGCCGGCGAACAGCAGCTGCGCGAACCAGCCGAGCATCAGGCCGAGGAGAATCTCGCCGGCCAGAGCCATGAAAAGCGAAAACAAAGTGATGCCGCCCGGCAGCGCCGCCGCCGGCACCAGCGGATAGGCGGCGAGCGCCAGCAGCAGCGAAATCCAGATGCGCACGAGCAGCGGCACCGAGCGGCTGCCCCAGAAGGGCGCGCCGGTGATCAGGCCGGCGGTTCGGCCGAAGACCAGCATGAAGGTCACGACCTCCGGCCAGCGCTGCGCGATCAGTGTCGATAGCTCGCTCATAAAAATCGCCGCCGGCTCAACCGATCATCGTCGGCAGGCTGAGAATAATCTGGCGCGTGAACGCCATGTACATCTGCAGCATCCAGGAGCCGAAAAGAATCAGCGCGAGCACCGTCGCCAACACTTTGGGCACAAACACCAGAGTGAAGTCGTTGATCTGGGTGGTCGCCTGAAAAATGCTCACGGCGACGCCGGCGATGAGGCCGAACAAAATCGTCGGTCCGGCCACCGTGCCGCCGACCTGCAATGCGCCGCGCAATACATCGATCAGAGATTCCGGGGTCATGCGAAGCTCCTGAGCAAAGAGCCGACAAGCAGATTCCAGCCGTCGACCAGCACGAACAAAACCAGCTTGAACGGCAGCGACACCAGCACCGGCGGTAAAAACATCATGCCCATCGACATCAGGATCGACGCCACCACCAGATCCAGCACGAGAAACGGCACGTAAATCAGAAACGCCATCTGAAAAGCGGTTTTCAGCTCCGAGATCATGAACGCCGGGATCACGCTGCTGGCCGGCACCTGGGCTGGATCGAGCGCCGCCGCATCGGAATTTTTGGTGAAAAGCGCGAGATCGGCCTTGCGCGTCTGCTTGAAAAGAAACTCGCGCAGCGGACCCCAGGCGCGCTCCAGCGCCGCCTGCGGCTGAATCTCGCGGTTGTAATAGGGCGTGATCGCGTCGGCTTCGATTTTCTGCCACACCGGCGCCATCACGTGAAAGGAGAGAAACAGCGAGAGCGCAATGATGATCTGGTTGGACGGCGACTGCTGGGTGCCGAGCGCCTGGCGCAGAAACGACAGCACGATCACGATCCGGGTAAACGACGTGAGCGTGATCAGGATCAGCGGCCCCACCGAGAGCAGGGTCAGCAGAATGAAAATTTCCGTGACCGTCGCCATCTCGGTGCCCTTGAGCGGCGCGGTCAAGGTCGCGAGCGCGGCGGGATTCATCGGCGCGATCCTTGGGCGTCGAGCGCCGAATCCGCGTTGCTTTCCAGCGCAGGCGCGGGATTTCTCGCCAGCAGCGAAATTCCCTGCGGCGTGATGCCGAGCAGCAGGGTTTCCGCGCCGGCGCGGATCAGCGCCACCGAGGATTGAGCCGTGAGCGGCAGCGTTTCCAGATGCTCGAGACGCTGGCCGGCGCCCCGGCGCCGGGCCAGGGCCGGAACCAGGCGCCGCAGCGCGGCGCCGAGACCGCTCCAGGCAAGCTCCGCGCTGCGCGCCGCGGTCGCTTGGCCGAACGGCAAGCGAGCGCGCCTACTGAACCAGAAATTCCTTGAAATAGACATTGGTCACTAGCTTGTTGTCGCCCACCGCTTCGCGGATCTTCTTGAGCAGCTCGGCGCGGATTTTGTTTTTGCCCTCGAGATCGGTCAGCTCTTCGACTTTGCGCTCGGTCAAATACATGATCACGGCGTGGCGGATCTTGCCGCTCATCTCTTTGATCTTTTCCTTGTCGTGCTCGTCCTTGACGCCGAGGCTGAGCGTGGTGCGCAGGTAGCGCGACGGCCCCTGGCCCGCGAGGTTGACGACGAACACCTCGAGATCCGCGCCCACCTCGTGCTCGTGCTTTTCTTCCTTCGCGTGGGCTTTGCCCGCTTCGCTCTTGGCGGCATCTTTGGGGCGCATGAACTCGGGCAGAAAATCCGGCATCAAAAAGTAAACGCCGGCGCCGGCGCCGCCGAGCAGCACCACCACCGCGCCGACGATGATAATGATTTTTTTCATAGCTGCCTCGCCACTCGCCCATCGAGCAACGGATATGCCACCGCGGCGCCGGGGAAAAAGTCTTTGGATTACGGCGCGCTCGATCGCGTCCGCAGCGCGCGCCGTCAATATCTGCGAGGGACCCGTCAGGATCTTGACGCCGCCCAGTGTAGCGCAGACGGCGCGGGGGCCGGCGCCGCGGCGCTTGCGCGGCTGCTCGGGATTTCTTTACGCCGGAATTTCCGATTCGACCGGCGGCATGCCGATTGCTCCAGGCATGCCGGAGATTTCACCGGCAAGGTCGGGATTATGAGCTCAGCCATCAAGAGAGTGCAGCCCGCGCGGCGCGGCCAGGGCGCAGCGATCAACGGCTCCCTGGCGCCATCGTCCGGCGCGGCCGAGCCGCCGCCGAGCGCCGATGCGCCGCTGCAATGGAATTACGTGGTCGCGTGCGAGGCGCGCAACGCCCTGCAAGTGCTGCTGAGCGGCGGGGAGATTCTGCTCGACGAGGGCATCGGCCCGCTCGGTCCCGAGCAACGCCGGGTCGTGGAGCGGATAATCGAAAACGCGCGCCACCTGCAAAGCCTGATCGCCACCCTGCGCTCGCGCGAGGAAATCCACGCCGCCGACCCGCTGGCGCTGATCCGCCAGCTCAAAAAACTCGGCTACTGATCCGCGCGCGCCGCGTTTCCGCTAACGCAATTTTTTTTCGATCGCCTGGATGCGCTCGAGCAGGCGCAGGAGATGAAAAGGCTTGGGCATGTATTCGTCGGCGCCGAGCTCGAGGACTTTTTTTCTGTCGCGCTCCGAAGCGCCGGCCGAGACCACGATGATATAGGGCTGGCGCGCCGGCGCCGAGCTGTGCACGTGGCGCAGCACTTCGAAGCCGTCCACCCGCGGCAGCATCAAATCCAGCAAGACCAGATGGATCTCTTCCTTGGCGAGAATCTCGAGGGCGCCCTCGCCGTTGCTCGCCGTGCGCACGTGGTAGCCGTGGCGCATCAGGTAAAGGCTCAACAGATCGCAGAGCGAATTGTGGTCTTCGACGACCAGAATCGAGAGCCTGGGCGCCGGCTCCGGGGACACCGCCGGCGCGCCGGCTTCGGCGCGCGCGGGAAACGGGATCACCGTGCCGCGGCCCGCGTTCGGCGCCGGTTTGCTCTCGCGCGGCGCGCGCTCGGGCGCGGCCGGCTCGACGACCGGCTTGACGAGGCCGAAGATCCCCCGCGCGGCGCTGATTTCATTTTTCAGCGCGGCGGCGTGCTCGGCCCAGTCGTGGCGCTCCAGGCCGAGCTCGCTCCAGACCTCGCGGCCGGGCTCGGCGCGCTCGTCGGCGCCGCCGATGCGCGCGACCTGGCAGATCGAATCCGCTGCCTGGATCAGCAGAATGCAGCGACGCGCCTCGGCGTCGAGATCAGCGGGCAGCAGGGCCGGGCGCTGATGGTGCAGGCGCAGCACGGAACGGAAAAACTCCGGCAGGTCGGAGCGCGAGCCCCATTCGTCGCCTGCCGCCGCGTGCGCTAACCCGAAGGCCCGGATCTCCGCGTCCATGGCCGGGAGGTTTTTTTCCTCGGCGCTGCGCGCGGCCTCGAGAAAATTTTCCGGCGCAGCGCGCAACAGCAGAACTCTGCCCACGTCATGGATCAGAGCGGCGGTGAAAACCGGCAGCGGCGCGCTCTCGATCCGCGCCGCCAGGCGGCCGGCGATGGCGGCCGCGCCGAGGCTGTGCTCCCAGAGATCGCGCAGCGGCGCCAGCATCGGCTCCTGGGAATTTTTTTCCGCCGCGCGCCGGACCGGCAACGCGAAAGCGGCGAGCCCGAGCGCCAGCGCTTTGAGATTGTCCAGGCCGAAAAGGTTCAGCGCCTGGGTCGTCGTCAGGATGCGCTGGCTCAAGCCCGACGCGAAATTGACCGTGCGCAACAGCCGCGCCGCGAACAGCGGCTCGGCGCTGATCACCTCGGCAAAGCTGCGGCTCGACGCCTTGTCGTTGCGCGCCATCTCCAGGATGCTGCGCGCCTGCGGCGAGAGATAAAACGGCAGCAGCAGCCTGCGCATCTCCTCCGGTGAATGCAGCGGTTCCATACTACTGGAACAATATCGGCTCCGGCGCAAAAAGCCTTTAGTTTCATTAAAGTTTCGTCGTTGGAGGGCGATCAAGTCTACATGGCGAGGGCGGTCCTGCATCTGTCAATTCCGAAGCGCGAAGGTTAACGATCTCAAGTGTTTACCATCGTCGGTTTTGTTGTCGTTTTGGGCGCGGTGATCGGCGGTTTTATCCTCGAGGGCGGACCGGTCGCGGTGCTCAACCAGACCATCGAGTTTATGATCATCGGCGGCGCCGCCACCGGCAGCCTGCTTGCCGGCACGCCGACCAAAGTTTTGAGCGGCCTCATCGGCAGCCTCAAAAACGCCGTCAGCGGCGGCGGCTATTCGAAGAGCGATTACATGGAGCTGTTCGCCATGCTCTTCGAAGTCTTCTCGGTGATGCGCAAGAGCGGCGAGATGGCGCTGGAAAAAGACGTGGACGATCCGAAGAACAGCGAGATCTTCAAAAAATATCCGAAATTCATGGCCAACCACGCGGCGCAGAGCATGCTGCTCGATTCCCTGCGCCTGGTGATCAGCGGCTCGGCCAACGCCGAGGAATTGTCGCATTTGATGGACGAGGACATCGCGACCCACGAAGAAGAAGGCCGCCGGCCCGCCGGCGTGCTCGGCAAGACCGCCGACGCGCTCCCCGGCCTCGGCATCGTCGCCGCCGTGCTCGGCGTCATCATCGCGATGGGTTCCATGGACCAGGGACCGGAAGTCATCGGCCACAAGATCGCCGCGGCGCTGGTCGGCACCTTCCTGGGAATTTTATTGTGCTACGGAATTTTTCAGCCGCTGGTGCAGAAGATGGAGCTGCTGCTGATCGAGGAAGGCAAATATCTCGAGTGCATCAAGACCGGCATCCTGGCCTATCTCCACGGCGCGGCGCCGATCATCGCGGTGGAATATGCCCGGCGGGTGGTCTTCAGCACCGAGCGTCCGTCGGCCACCGAGCTCGAGGACGCGTGCCGCGGCAAGAAAGAGTAAACAGACATGGCAGGCAAACCCGCAAAAGCGCAAGCCCACGGCAAAGACGACAAGCCGCGCATCATCATCAAAAAGGTGAAGGGCCACGGCGGCGGCCATCACGGCGGTGCCTGGAAGGTCGCCTACGCCGATTTCGTCACCGCGATGATGGCGCTGTTCATCGTGCTCTGGGTGCTCGGCGCCTCGGATAAAAGATTCAAGGCCGGCATCGCGCATTATTTTCGCGAGCCGGGAGTTTTCAGCGGCTCCACCGGCGTGATTCCCGACGGCGGCATGGACAAGCTCGGCGCCGGCATCATTCAGGCGCCCTCCCTCGAAGTCCTGCGCACCCATCTGGCCGAGGGGCTTGCGGGCATGAAGGAGCTGGTCGGGCTGGTCGATCAGATTCCGATCAAGATCACCGACGACGGGCTTCTGATCGAGATCATCGACAAGGACAAGCAGGCGTTCTTCGATCTGAGCAGCGCGACGATCAAACCGACCATGCGCAAGGTTCTGGAGCTGATCGTCAAGGAAATCAAAGACACGCCGAACACGCTGGTGATCTCCGGCCACACCGACGCGCGCGCCTACCACAATCAATCGTTTTACTCGAACTGGGAGCTCTCCGCGGCGCGCGCGCTCAACACGCGCCAGGTCTTGCAGGAGTTGGGATTGCCGTCCGCGCGCTTCGATCAGGTGGTGGGTTACGCCGACCGCAAGCTGCGCGTGCCCGACGATCCGCTGAGCTCGGAGAACCGCCGCATCAGCATTCTGATCAAAAAGCTCAACCCCAAAGAGGACGGCGCCGACAAAGAAAAAACGGCGGCGACGAAATAGATCTCGCGGCCCGTGAAGCGCGCGCGGCGGCTTGGGCCGCGCGGCTAAAGCGCGGGACGGGTTTTAACGCAGGTTTTCGATGCGCCGCTCGGGGCTGACCACGTCGAGGATGCGGATCGCAAAGCGGTCTTTCACCACCACCGCCTCGCCGTGCGCCATGAGCTTGTTGTTGACCAGGATCGACAGCGGCTCGCCGATCACCTGATTCAGCTCCACCACCGAGCCCTGATTGAGGCGCAGCAGGTTTTCGATCGTCAGCCGGGCGCGGCCGAGCTCCACCGTGACCTGCAGCGGCACGTCCATCAGCAGCGAGAAATCGACCTGATCCGACGGCGCGCGATGCCCGTTATTTTCTTTTGCCACTTCTTCCATAGTCGTTTCCGTTTCTGTTGACGGGAGGTCAACGCTGGCCGGCATCCAGGGCGACAAACGCCTTGTTGCCGTTTCGCTGGGCGCCTTTGCCGTGAAATTTTTGTTTGCCTTCGACCCACAATTGCATTTCGTCCAGGCCGGCGACGTTGAGCTGAATGATGTCGCCGGAGCGCAGCTTCATGATCTCGCCCAGGCTCATGTCCACCACGTCCACCACCGCCTGCACGTCCACTTCGATGCCGAGCAGACTCTGCTGCGCGCGCTTGAAAAGCCCCAGGCTTTCGGGATTGTCGTTGACCTGCACGCCGGTCTTGAGCTGATCGCGATATTCTTCGATGGCGGCGAGCGGCATGGAGAACAGGATCGCGCCGCTGATCGGCGGCATGTTGATCGTGTAAGTCGCCGAGATCATCGCGTCCGAGGAGCTGGCGACGTTGAGCAGGTAAGGATTCGGCTCCGAGCGCACGTAGCGGCCCTTGAGCGGCACGACGGACTGCCACGACTCTTCCATGCCGCGCAGCATGCGCTCGACGAACTTGCCGAGAAAAGCGGTCTCGATCGGGGTAAAATCGCGCCCCTCGACCTTGGCGCCCTTGTGGCCGGCGCCGCCGAAAAAGATCTCGATCATGGCGAACGCCAGGCGCGCTTCGACGACCATCACTTCCATGCTGCGCAGCGGCTCGAGGCGCACGACGTGAATGCTCGCCGGCAGCGGCAGATTCTGGATCAAAGTGCCGTAGGGCACGATCTCCATGCCGTCGTAATTGACATCCACCGACTTGCCGAGCTGCGAGGCGAACATGCTTTGCAGCCGGCGCGCGAAATCGTTGAGGATGATCTCGAGGCCGGGGAGCCGGCCGCGGGTGGATATTTCGCTGCGGGTGAAATCGTAGGGCCTGAAATCGCCCGAGGCGGCCTCGGCGCCGCCAGGCCGCGCCGCGCCGGCCGGATCCCCGGTCGGCACCTGCTGATTGGCGATGCCGCCCAACAGAGCGTCGATTTCATCCTGGGAAAGTATCTGAGGCATGTCGCTTACCGCCGCCCGTGAAGATTCCCACCGCCAAATTGTTGACTGTCCGTCGTCAATTCTAAATCGGTAGAAAGCAAAATAACTTTAGTTTTCAAACCGCGACGAACGTTGAGCAATGGATATGCCAGCGGCGGGCTCCAAATTTTTTGACAAACCGCGTGCCGAAACGCAGCCATCGAGCAAGACACGCCGGACGCGCGCCGTTTCGGCTCGCTCAGCGGCAGCGCATCACGCTTGCATGACAGGACGCGAGCGGGGGAAAATACGGAGCGCTTTCGTTGGGAAGGATTCAACCCGATGGAGTGAGCGCTGCCCTCGCGATAAAAGAACGCAACCCTTTTCGCGGAGATAGCGCTCCGGGCCGACCCGTTTCATCGCTGCGGCGGGCGCAGGCTCAAGCGGCCTGCAATGGCGTTGAGGTGACGGTTCATGGGATGCTCACCACAAGAAGCACAAAGTTCGCATAGTTATTTTGTGCTTCGTCCCGTTGTTTGCCATTTCATTTTCGGCGCTCTTTCGCCAATGAGACGGACTTTCACTCTTCTCAGAAGCACGAGCTTCGCGAGTCCGGATAGACCAGCGACTCGGCCTTCGCCGCCGGATCGAATAGATCCGGCCATTCGTCATGAAGAAACTGGAATTGTGAGTCGGGAGGCGCCATGCTGAGATTTTAAGACGACAGAAATCCGAAGAGTTTGGCTTTCGGCATCTTTTTTACGCGCTTAAAGAACTCGCTCTCGGTTATCTGTGTCGGCCAATCCAAGTTGATAGAAACGATCGCGTCCAGTTTGTCGTCTGTTTGTTTGATCTCGATCGCCTCCAATCCGGCGAGATAAGATAGATCGCGTATTAAGGCCTTGCGCGGATTTTTGACGTGATAAAGTCCGAGGGTTTGTTTGATGACCTCGGAGAAAGTCTGACTTCCTCGGTCCAACAGCAGTTGCAGCAGCTTCACATGCCGATCCGACATGACCCGCTTGCGCGGCGAGCGCAGCCGGCCGAAGAGATCCGTCATGGTGTTGCGGTAAAGTGCCTTGGCGACCTGGAGACGGATCTCCGAGAACAGACGGTTACACTGTTTCTCGATTCCCTTGAGAGCAAATTTTAGAAACGGCGTCAGATCGTGATTCAGCGTGCGTGTTTCGGCAAGCGCGTTTAAGTATTCGGCTTTTTCTTCGTAATAGTAGTTCGACATCGCGATAAACAGCGTGTCGCGCAAGCCTACGCGCTGGAGCATCAGCGCTTCCAGAGCGCGCGCCGTTCGACCGTTGCCGTCCAGGAAAGGATGCATGGCCGCAAAGTGATAGTGCAGCGACAGCGCCTGGATGAGCGGATCGTGATCGCGAAAAACCGTTCGCACAGCCTGGCATAGCCGGCGCAGAGCGGTCTGGCAGTCGTCTCCACCTTCGACTCCTCGGTGGCGCGGCGTGCCGAACGTAACGTTCTCGTCTCGTCCTCTCAGCCGTCCGGGAGGACAGTGGTCGTCGTCGCATCCGGATACGATGCGGCGATGAATCTCACGAATGAGCGCTTCATCGACGGGCCGATCCGCTTCCAGTTTCGCAATCCAACGGTAGGTCGCCAGAGCGCAAGCCGCCTGGCGTTGCGATCGAGTCTCAAGTTGTTGCGGCGTTTCGCGCATCGCCGCATCAAGTTCGCGTTCGGTGAACTCCGCGCCTTCGATGCGCGACGTTCCGGCCACCTCACGCTTGAGTTGGATTTGCTGAAGTTCTTCCGCCCAACTGCGTTGATATGGGATCTGCTTTAGCGCCAACATCGCGGCTTTCGCGCCCAAAAGCTCGGCCTGAATCGCCGTCGAATCGAACGAAACCCACTGCCGAGGCGCCTGATACGGGATTGTCATAGGCGCATTGTAGCCCGGTTCATTTCCGAGCGAAATACCCATCCATAGGCGAGAAATGCATTACAAATAAAACACTTAGGCGATTTCTACCGGGGGTAGAGCGCGATTCGTTTCCCATTTCATTTCCGCGTCATTTCCAGCGTATCGCTCGCGTTCGGGCGCAACCCTGCCGCCTCTGTCGATCGGGCTTTCCTCTTTAGCGTCAACGAGTTGTCTCAGTTCATTGTTCTCAATGCTGTCAGAAATGCTGTCTAGTTTTTCTGACAACAGAGATTAGAGTTCCCCGCGAAACGCGCGGTGCTGGAGCGAAGCGAACAGCGCGTCCAGCTCCGCCAGCGACGCGCGCCGCGTTGTTTGCGATTTCATTTTCGGCGCTCTTTCGCCAATGAGACTGACTTTCACTCTTCTTGTCATCTCCCAGAACATGCTCAGATCGTGCTCATCCCAGAAGGCGCCGACTTCCAGGTAAGAACGCGCTTTAGAGATCGACGATTTCTTTTTGGACGACCTGAGTCTTGGCATTCGCTCGCATCAATCCGCGGTCTCGCCGGCCATCTTCAAAACCGCCGTCCGGGTCTGAGCCGCCAGCCTGAACCCAAGTCTATGGAGTTGGTCGAGCTGGGGACGAACCGCGGAGATCAACCCGGCCCGTTTGGCATCGATCAGAATACCAAGCGTCCCTGTCATGCGCAGCTGCAAAGCGGCGGCAAACTGACGAGCCAGGGCGTCGTCGAGAACACAAACGGAACCCGGTGTTTCCAGCGGCCGGCGGAACCGTAACTGTAGCGACTAGCTTTGGAAAAATATCCAGCACACCGAGCTGATGCAGATATTGTAACGGAGAGGTATTGCAGATGATCTCAGGCAAGGCGATGCTCTTGCTGAAGCTCCTGTTCGGTCAACTTGAAGGTATCCACGCCGTAGTCCGCGAGCTTCGTCAAGAACAGCGTTCTCGGAATCCCCGCAAGCTTCGCCGCCGCGCCCGACGAGATTCGCCCCAGCTCATAGAGCTTTACGGCGGCGGCCAGGCGAATTTCCGCGCCGAGCTCGCCAGGCTTGACCTTTAGAGCCACCAGGGTTTCATCCGGGATGGACAATGTAATATCGCTCATAACCGTTCTCCATTCCCGTGCATTTTGCCAGATTCCCCGGTGGTTGTCATACGTCCAGCCCTGCGCTCAGTTTTCGCCGGCCAACGACTTTTTTAATTTTCCCCTGCCCCTTTTTCCTTCTCTACTTTTTACTTTTGCCTTTTTACTTTTTAATTTTCCCTATTGCCTCTGCGCCTGCTTATTGCCTCCCGGTCCGCCTCTTGCCTGTTTTGTTGAGTGATGTGCCAGACGCGGCCTGGCAAAAAGTGACGGTGAGCACGCGGCATCGTGGCTTCTTAGAGGCATCTTTTCCCTGGGGAAAAGGAGCCTCTAAGCCTTTAAAAGATGCTCTTTATGCCATCTTCCCTTCTAGAATCAATAACTTTCCTTGGTCCGACCCCGACCCCTCCCGTCATTTTAGATTGAAAATTCCACCGGACCAGAACGCATTCCAGATTTGATCGATTTGATTACGAATTTCGTTGGTGAGCACGAATCAACTCCCCGCTGTTTACGATCCCGATTAGACTCCGCCGGATCTCTCAGACCTTGTCCTTCGAGACAAAATTTTGTTCATACTCTCGCTTCTTCGACTCGACTTCGATGTCTTCCAAGTCACCAGGTGGGGTGACAGAGCCGATGTTAGACGAGTCAAAGCTTAAGCCGTACCCAACCGACAAGCGGTGAAAAAGGGACTCATCGATGTCCCTATTAACGAGCCCTTCCGGCTTTGGCAAAGTTCTAAGCCGAAGGGGTTCTGCAATCATTCCCTTCCGAAACTCCTCATCTGCCTCTTCGGCCGCGACTCGAAAAAATCCCATCATGCCGCCACCACCGCACAAAAATGCCGATAGCCCGGCCTTGAACTTGTCGGAGTAAGGATCGCGATGTTTTTTGAGCAATGCGAGGTCTCGGGTAATCACACGAGCAACCTTCGCTCGAAAGTCGGCATCGACATTAGGTACCGCACAAGAACAGCCCGGATGGTATTCAGCGAGTGTCTCAGGTAGCGGGATCAAGGGGTCGGATTCGTTTTCCTTCTGACGATCGCGCTTGCACTGCAACGCGGCAAGCCGTTGTTGGTGGAGTTCGAAAGCACCTAACCTCTCCACGCTAGCCGTCAAAAGATCGTAGCAGTCTTGTCCCTCCGCATCGCGCAATACGAACCCACACACATCGAGAGTTGCCGCTCCGACATCGATGAGCACATGCAAGCCGGTATCGCGAAGCGGTGACCGAGCATAACCAACAGCCTGGGCAACGACTTCAGGGATTACGGCGACGGGGAGATCTGCGCCTTTGTTTCCTTCAGGTCTTCGACGGATCAAATCCGAGACTTGCCCGAGATTGATTGCTCCTTCTTGCCATGAGAGTTGCCAGGCCAAACGCGCAACCAGCAAGAAGTCGGCGCGAATAGTTTGATCGTCATACCCACTGGAGGGGATGCCCACGTTTACGGCCCACCGGATGTCGAAACGGCGATAGATTTCTTGCTCCGCACGAAGATATCTCTCCCTCGCCTCTCGCATAACCAACGCGAGATACGCCGAGGCCATGGACAATGGATCGCTGTTTTCCTTAGCACCGTTTTGAGACTTTTCACGGTCGAGCAGCGCGACTTTTAGATTTGTTTGCCACACGCCAGGCAAGTTGCCTCCCAGATGAATGCTTCCGTCATGAGCGACGCGAAGACGAGTAGGCAACAAGTAAGGCGAGCTCTTATGACCCAACTGTTCAAATGATATGGCCCTAGATCGCTGTCCGCGTAAGTATGGGCTTCGGACTACGACTTTGGTCGCCGCCGTTCCGAAGTCCAGCCCTATAATCAGGTCTGTTGTCTCGCGACGTGTGGGCTTCTTCTGCGTATTTTGGATTGCGCTTGTTTCTGAGACGACTCGGGGGCGCCCCGAAGTAGGAATCTCTCTTGATCCCTGAGCAGGCGCGGAAGCGCTCGGAGGACTGACACCGGACGGCTGAGAACTTACCGGTTCTACGACTTGAGATGGTTCAGTCCTAGATGTCGAGGCAGGCGAGCGCTCGCCAGCTTCACCCTCACCCGCTGGCGAGCTCCCCAAAAAGCCTTTGAGCCAGTCCCATATGCCGCTGAATGCCATTCTGAAGTTACTCCAGAGTGATTAAACCAACGCAGATCTCGTCCTTTCGCTGCGTCAGTCGGCGTCGCTCGGCGACTCTCGCTCGCTCACGTTCGACCCACCGCTCGAGAGCCTCGATTTGTGCCTCCGTGGCGCGCGCTAACCCGTGACGCCCCGCCCGAACATGACGATCACGGACACTTGTCAACGTTTCGCTACGGGCGCGAAAGTGTGCTTCCGCGGAGCGCTGCTGAATGTCCGCTCGATCATCATTCTGAGCCTGGAGTTCTTGCACGAAGCTGTCGTACTCTTTGTCCGCCTGAGCAAGGCAAACTTCGTTGGCCAGATGCGCGGTCGCGCCGAAATCCACCCGATCGGCCACGCTTAGCCAATCGGTGCCCTCGTTGGCCGCAATTGTGACGAGCCTCTCCGCCAGCTCAGGGCTAATCGGTTCCGCGTTTCCGTCCAACCGAACCGCGGTGTAGTACAAGCGCTCGATGTCTTGAACGCCGCGAACCGCCCAGCGTTGCACTGCAAAAACGTAAACTCCCGGTAGCAAGTCTTGGAACAGATTACTGGTCAGTCGGATTGCCACCGCCGGTGGCCGGAGCGCGCCGGAGTCATTGAGCCGCTCTCCGACGAATCGCACAATTGGATGGAGTTGATTAACTATTTCCACGCCGCGCTCTTTGTTGACGAGAACGGTGTTTTCAAAGCGCACGTTAGCGTCGTTCCACGTAAGCTGCGTTTGGCCAATCAGCCCGCGCGCACGCACAAAAGAATCGAGGTCGTTGCGCGCCTGAGCCGATAACTTTATTGCGAAACGAGTCAAATCCAGCGGGTCCTGTCGAAATTCGGAGCCGGGATAATTCTCGGAAAAAAAAGCTGTCACGTACTTCCGCAGGTCGTCGGCGCTGATGCGCCGGCTCAGTTCGCGCGCTGCCTGAATCTCATTGAGGATAAAATCTCCGAACGCGACGAGGTGGCGGGCATCCTCTTCGAGTTGTTCTTCCTGATGCAGTCGATTTTCGATTGCTTGCGCCGTTTGAAGAATTCGCTGAGCCTCTTGCTCTGAAGTCAGCCGGTCCCGTAAAAGCGCTAACGTTAAATCCTGAATCTGTTCTCCGAGGATCGGCTCCAGTCCTCCTAATGCACGCTGAAAGATTTTCAGCCTCAGATAGAGTCGCTCATAGATCCGCTCATCAATTGTCTCCTTATGCAAAAGATTCCATATCGTAATGCGCTGCGCTTTCTGCCCTATTCGATCCAGACGCCCGATCCGCTGTTCGACCCGCATCGGATTCCAAGGGAGATCGTAGTTGACGAGCACACGACTGAATTGAAGGTCGATACCCTCACTGCCAACCTCAGAGGACAGAAGAACCGATGGCCCTGTTGCCGCGCGGAATGTCCGAAGAATGCCATCTTTATCTGCTTCCCCACCCTGGAGAATGATCGCTTGGATTCCGTCTTCCTCCAGGCGCTGACCTAAGTACTTCAATGTCGCCCTGAAGTATGAGAACAGCACGACCTTTTCATCGGGATGGTCGCGCAGATACCCGCGCAACAGATCACGCAAACGTTCGTATTTCGAATCGTGCCGTCGTAGAGTCTCGTAGTCGCCCAGATGGCGAGTGCGGTTAATAAGCTCCTGGATGAGCGGACCAACGTCTGCCGTTTCCTCTGGAGCAAAACCCGAATCCTCAAACATCTCCTCCTCAGAAACGACTCCACGATCACGCCAGAAGCGAAGCGCTGCCGCCATACAACTCGACATCTGCCGTTGCGGGGCAACGAGCAGAAATCCCTCGTGCGCGCCGCGTTTAGCGGCAAACTCCCGGACAACATCGGTAACGGCGTCGTAAAATTCTTTTTCGGGCGGGCTCAAAGGAACCATCTCGGGTACGGGCTCGCGGACGACGCTCCATTCCTTGACTTCGCGTTTCCTCGTCCGGCTGAGCACATGTCCAAGGAGGTTCGCGCTTTCCACTCTATGCGTGAGCTTGCTTATAGCCTTCGGGTCGCTCAACTCCGTCTCATTCGGAACATTTTCCAATAAGGCTCCAAGTTGGCGGTTTCCCGCGAGCAACGGGTGCGCCATTGCCTGTCGAAGCCAATCCGCGAATCCCTCCGGCGTTAGCCGCCGCGCCTGAAGCTCGTCGCGGAGTCTCACCAGAGGCGCATTAGCCGCGAGTAGCTCGTCGAACTGATTTGGTCGACTGAAGATGTCGCCGTCCACCAAATTGAGCAGTTGGAAGAGGTCGTCGCTGCGAAGATGAATCGGCGTCGCTGACAAAATAGCCATGTATTGTGAGACGCCGCGTAGGAGCTTTCCAAGCTCACTCGTCATGGTTCCGGGGTTCCGCATATAGTGCGCTTCGTCTACAATCAGGAGATCAATGAGAGGGTCGGCATGCTCGTATTGACGGAGTAAATGCGCTAGCTCCCGCGTGGCGCCCTCCATGTCGTCCGAGGAATCCCAATCCTTCGGTGGCCGGAGCCCTTGCATACTTGCGACAATCGCGAACTCTGCCGAAGGTCCACTTGCGATACTTTCACGTAAGCTAGAAAGCACCTCTCCGGCAGCCAAAATATCGACCCGCACGCCAAACCGCGCGCGAAGTTCCGATGCCCATTTTTCGCGGAGCACTGCTGGGCAAAGAACTAAAACGCGACGAAAATGAAACCGGCTTCGAAGTTCTGTCCAGAGGAGGCCGGCTTCGATTGTTTTACCGAGCCCCACTTCGTCCGCCATCAGAATACCCGTGGAGGGTGACTGCAGAAGTTTTAGAAGCGGTTTGAATTGATACGCGTAAAAGTCGGTGCCCGTCATGTCCATGCTATAGAGCACATTCGCCAAACGGCCCGTCAACCGGACATGTATGAGCGTACGGCGGAGGTCCGCAGCCGACCCGACGCGACCGCGCTCAAGCAGTTCGACAGGGTGTTCTGGAGCGTCGGGGACCAACTCAAGTTGGTCCTCTGGGATATAGTCTGAAATGTCCGGGAACTGAACCTGCCAGCGTGTGATGCCTGCACGAGGTTGCGTTTTTCCCGTTAAAACCCCAACTCGACCCGGATCATGAATAAGGCGTACTCGCTGTCCAGCATGCATGAACCTTTACCTGTAACCCCTAACTTCCCTCGGTGACCCACCTTCGAAAGAACGTATGGGCGCCGGCTGACCGGTCGACCTGCTCATATTTCTTTTTCGGATTCAGCGTAATAATTTCAGCTGCCCAAAAATGCTCGATGCTCTTTTTGTCCAGTTGGCTTGAGAGTCGAGCTCCCGGTAACGTTTCGTAACATGAGTTGAGGATCGGATGATCGAAAAACGGACCAGCCATCGCGCTACTCACTAAGAGGAAATGAAGGCGAAGTCTCGACGAGGACTATCACTGAGGCAAGAAGCCGAGCTGTCGCGGGTCTAACTTAGCCGTAAATTTAGCCGTAGTTTACTGGATTTTCCGGTTTTCTGGCAAGCGGACGGCGCGGGGAAAAAGGGATCGCGGTCGGGGGGCGTGAAGCGGCGGCGGGATGGTTCAAAGGACAAAAAATTCAAGAACCAGTCACGCGCTCCTTGGGCTAGCGGCTGTACAACGACTTGATAAAGCCGCTTTCGTCGAGCTCTTTGATAAAGCGATTGTCCATGAAGTCCTGCGCTTTGACCGGCGGCGTTTGCGGATTGCGCTGGCGGATAAAGTCGATGACCGCCTGCAAGCCTTTTTCGCTCACGTAGGGCGCCCGCGGAATGATTCGGCCGACGTAATAGTCATAGCTGGCGTTGAGCACCTCCTGGTCCGGCGTGCGCATGTACTTGCTCAAGATCTTCAACGTCGCCTGCCGATGACTTTGCGCGTATTGAATCGCGGCGAGAAATCCCTTCATGAACTTGGCGACCATCTCGGGATTGTCCTTGATCAAGGAGCGCGTGGTAATCAGCGACGCCGCCTCGTAGGGAATATGGGCCTGGGAAAGATCGATCAGCGAATGGAATCCGAGTTTCTGCGCGGCGACGTAGCCGCCGATGGTCACGACCGTGGCGTCGGCAACCCCTTGGGTCATGGCGGTCATGCGCTCGGCATCGGTTCCCATGCTGAGGATGCTCACGTCGTTTTCACTCAGACCGAGCTTCTGCACCGCGACCCGCGCGGCGAGATCGGAATCGGTGCCGGGACGGCTGGCAGCGATTTTCTTTCCCTTGAGATCCCTGGCATTGCGAATTTCTTTCTTCGCGACCAGATAGAACAGCAAACCCGGTGTCGCGGTGGCAATCAGCACGGTGTCCACGCCGCCGAGTCTTGCCAGCACCGAAGAGCTTGCGCCGAAGCCGCCGAAATGCGCGTCGCGGGTTGCCAGGGCGTTGATCGCGATGGTGCTGCCGCGGAAAAAGACCACATCGACGTCGAGACCGTACTGGCGGTACAGGCCGGCGTCGCGGCCGACCCAAAACGGCGTAAGGTTCGGCCCGGTGGAGCCGAAAGCGAGCACCGCGTGCTCGAGCTTTTGCGCGCGCACCGGCAGCGCGATCAAGCAGAGCGACGAGATCAAAGCGATCCGCAACCATGTCCGTTTCATTTCCATTCACCTCGCTTGCTCAATAGCAAATTTCGCTACGGACCGATATTTCTCAGCCCCGAACGAGAAATATACAGCCAATGACCGTCGGAGCAACCGCACCCGCGGCGATGGGATTCAGGGTCATGGGATTGTTTTTTACCACGAAGAGCACGAAGTTCGGGAAAAGCATTGCTCTTTCCTTCGCGCCCTTCGTGGTGAGTGGCGAATTCAGGATAACATACCAACAGCGTGAGACGGCGCTCTGGCGCGGCGCTCGAATGTCCGGCTTCGGTACCGGTGTAGATGTCTTGGTCGAACACGCGCAGGCGGAAAACTTGAGAGCAGTACCCGAAATCTCCGGGGATCTCCGTCAGAGCGCGCTGCGGCTCAGCGCATCGCCCGCAGCGGCATCGCTTCGGATAGGAAATCGATCCGATGCGGCTTTGACAAGCGCTTTCACCAGATCGTCCACGCGGATCGGTTTGCTGATGTAGTCGTCCATGCCGACGCCGAGGTAGCGCTCGCGGTCGCCCTGGAGCGCGTTGGCCGTGAGCGCGATGATCCAGGGGCGCCTTTCGCCGAGCCCATTGCGAATGCGCGTGGTCGCCTCGATGCCGTCCATCTCCGGCATCTGCACGTCCATCAAGACCACGTCGTAGGGCTGGCGCTCCACCGCCTGCAGCGCTTCGAGGCCGTTGGAGGCGACGTCGGCGCGATAGCCCAGGCGCTCGAGGATTTTGAGCGCGACCTTTTGATTGACCGCGTTGTCTTCGGCCAGAAGAATGCGCAGCGGATGGCGCGCCGCCAGATCGGCTCCCGCCGCCGGCTTCGCCGCGGCGCGCGCGGCTGCGCCGCTGAGCGCTTTGCAGAGCACCTCGACCAGCTGGCGCGATTTGACCGGCTTGGTGAGAAAACCGGCGAACATCTCGTGACCGGCCTCGCGCCGGCCCATGGACGTGAGCATGACCAGCGGGATCGCGCGGTGCCTCTGGGACTCGCGGATCCTGGCGGCGAGCTCGAGCCCGTCCATTTCCGGCATCTGCATGTCGAGCACGATCACGTCGTATGCGCCGCCGCCCTCGAGCCGCGCCAGCGCTTCGGCGCCGGACGCAACCGGCTCCACCTCCATACCCTGCGCTTCCAACTGAAGGCCGAGCAGCCTGCGGTTGATTTCCTGATCGTCCACGGCGAGCACGCGCTTGCCTTTGAGCTCGGTGCGAAGCTCCGGCTCGGGCTCCGCCCGACCTTCGGCCGCGGCGATGGTGAAATAAAACGTCGAGCCTTTGTCAGGCTCGCTCTCCACCCAGATTTCTCCGTCCATCATTTCCACGAGCTGTTTGCAGATTGCCAGGCCGAGGCCCGTGCCGCCGTAGAGCCGGGTGGTCGAAGCATCGACCTGACTGAACGACTTGAACAGCCGGTCCATGCGCTCGGGCGCAATGCCGATGCCGGAGTCTTTGACCGAAAAGCGCACTTCGATGCGCCCGTCGTCGCGTGCGGCGCCGGGCTTCACTTCGATCAGGATCAGCCCCTGGGCGGTGAATTTCACCGCGTTGGTGAGCAGGTTCACCAGCACCTGGCGCACCCGCGCGAGATCGCCGACCACACCGGCGGGCAGGGCGCGGTCGATCGAATAGATCAGCTCCAGGCCTTTTTCCGCCGCCCGCGGCGCCACCAGGTCGGCGGCCTCCTCGACGCAGCGGCGCAGCGAGAACGACGCCTGCTCGAGCTCGAGGCGGCGCGATTCGATCTTGGAGAAATCGAGAATATCGTTGATCAGGTCGAGCAGCGCGTCGCCGCTTTTGCGGATGGTCTCGGCGTAGTCGCGCTGCTGCGGATCGAGGTCCGAATCGAGCAGCAGCCCGGTCATGCCGATCACCGCGTTCATCGGCGTGCGGATCTCGTGGCTCATGTTGGCGAGAAATTCGCTCTTGGCCTGGGTGGCCGCTTCCGCCGCCGCTTTCGCCCGCGCCAGCTCCTCGGATTGCTCCAGGCTCGCGGCGTAGAGTTGCGCGTTGTGAATCGCCATCGCCGCCTGGCTCGCCAGAAGCTGCACGAACTCCACCTCTTCCGCGCTGAACTGGCGCGCCTCGCGCGCCCACAGCGAAAGCACGCCCATCGCCTGCCCTTTCACCATCAGCGGCACGCCGAGATAGCCGATCATGCCGCGGCGGCGATAAAAATCCGCGTCGGGGCAGCTCGGATCGCTCGGCGCGTCCACCAGCAGCAGCGGGCGCTTCGCGTCGAAGACCCGCTGGGCAAAACTCCAGCGCCGCTGCGCCGAGAAGGCGCGCAGATCCTGCACCGCCACGTTGCGCGCGACCTTGAGGTCGAGAGCGCCCGTCACCGGGTTGACCAGGCGAATCGTCGACGATGAGGAAAACGGCACGAACAGATGAATTTTCGCGAGCAGCAGCTCGAGCACGCTGTCCAGCTCCAGGGTCGAGCTCGCCGAGACGTTGATTTCATAGAGCGCTTCCATGCGCGCCAGGTTGCGCGCGCTTTCCTCGGCGAGCCTGGCTTTCTGAATGGCGATGCCGATCTGACGGCTGATATGCTCCGCGAGACTGACTTCGCGGCTGTCGATCTCCTTCTCGCGGCGGCTGGCAAGCTGCAACATCCCGAGGGTTTGATTGCTGCTGCGGATCGGCACGATCAAGCCGCAGACCGCGCCCTCCTTCTTGAGGGTGCGCAGGCCCGGGCTCTCCTGAATGTTGCGCAGGATCGACAGGCCCGTCAGCCGGCGCGCGCGGCGCTCCGAGCGATCGGCGGGCTCGCGCGCCACGTTGGCCGGATCGCGATAGCCGTACGCCGCCAGAACCTCGCGGCTGTTGCCGGCCGCCTGACTCAATAAAATCGTGCCGATCTCGAAGCCGCAGGACAGGGTGGCCTTTTTAAGAACCTCCGCCATGGACTTTTTCACGTCGGCGGCTTCGAGAATGATCTGGCTGATCTCCTGGACGACGGTGAGCTCGTCGAGGCTCGCCTTGAGCCATTCCTCGGAGCGCTTGCGGTCGGTGATGTCGACCATCATGCCGCGGAGCCGCGCCGGCTTGCCCGCTTCGTCGCGCGCCACCGCGACCAGATCGCGCAGCCAGACGATTCTTCCGTCGGCGGCGAGAACGCGATACTCGAGCTCGTGATCGCGCCCCTCGGCGGTAAACTGCGCGCACAGCCGCACGGTGTGGTCGCGATCGTCGGGATGAAGAATGCCGGGCCAGAAATCGCTGTCCGCGAGCCAGCGCTTCACCGGATAGCCGAGAATCGCTTCGGCCGCCTGGCTCACGAAGGAGAAGCGCAAGGTCGCGGCATCCGCTTCCCAGACGATCGCCTGCACCGATTGCACGAGCTGGCGGTAATTGCGCTCCGCTTGCTCCGCCGCCGCGGTGCGCGCCGCCACTTTGCTCTCGAGCTCGGCGTTGAGCTGGCGCAGCTCGGATTCCGCCGCCTGCGCCGCGCGGCGGCTCGCTTCCAGCGCCGCGGCCATGGAATTGATCGATTCGCCGAGCCGGCCGAGCTCGTCCTGGGAGCGCACCTCGGCGCGCCCGGCGAAGTTTCCGCTCTCGATCGCGCGCGCCGTGGCGGTGATCGCAAGAATCGGCCGGGTGAAACCGCGGGCGATGAAGCACGCGCCGAGACAGCCGGCCAGCAGCGCCACCAGCGCCAGCAGCGCGCTTTCCTCGACGATGCGCCGCATCGCCTGATCGAGCGTCGCGCTGGAAAAACCGATGCTCAGATAACCGACGATCTGTCCCTTGCTCAACACCACCGGACCGTCCACCCGGAGCAGACTGCCGGCCAACGCCGCGGTCCAGCGCGGCGCCGCCAAACGCGCCGGCGCCGCCGGAGCGACGGCGCCGTCTTTGCGCTCGGCGTGGAGCGCGCCGCCCGCGGCGTCGTAAATATTCACATAAACCACGCTGGGGTGCGCGAGGGTCACGCGCGCGCGCTTTTGCAGCTCGGCGAGGTTGTTGAAATACACATCCTGGACCAGGCCGTCGGCGAGGATCTGCGCCATGCCGCGGCTTTGCTCCTCGAAAGTGACCATCGCCTGCTTGCGGCCTTCGCGGATGGAAAAACAGGCGATGGCGATGCCGACCAGAAATACCAGGCAGCAGGTGAACCCGATCAGTTTTTGCTTGATGCTCAATCGCATGCGTAACGATGCGCTTTTCTTTGCGCCGCTGGAGTTTTTTCTATTCGCGCGCCTGGGCGGCGTATCCTCGGGGCGCGGGGGCGGCGCGGTCCCGTTCGACCCGGTTGCGCCCGGCGTGTTTCGCCCGGTAAAGCGCGCGGTCGGCCGCTTCGATCAGCTCTCCGGCCGCGCGGCGCTCCCGCGCCGACGCGGCGCTCACGCCGAAACTGCCGGTGACGGTCAGGCAGCGCTCGCCGACCCGCATCGGCTCGTCGCCGATGGCGCGGCGCAGCCGCTCCGCGATTCCCGCGGTGGCGTCGAGATCGGCGCCGGCTGCGACCAGCAAAAATTCCTCGCCGCCGTAACGCCCGATACTGTCGTAGCAGCGCACCGCTTCGCTCAGGCGGCGCGCCGCTTCCTGCAAAACCTGATCGCCCTGCACGTGGCCGTAACCGTCGTTGATCAGCTTGAAGCCATCGAGGTCCATCATGATCACGCCGAGGGACGCGCTTTCGCGCTCGGCGCGGGCCAGCTCCTGGCCGAGCTTTTCGAGAATGCTGCGCCGGTTCAAAAGGCCGGTGAGAAAATCGTAGGCGGCGACCTTTTCCAGCTGCGCGCGGCCGGCCAGCAGCTCGCGCTGCAAATCGATCACCCGCTGCCCGGCGCGCAGCCGCGCGTAGAGCTCGGGCAGTCGAAAGGGTTTGGCGATGAAATCGTCGGCGCCGGATTCCAGCCCTTCGACCAGCGCGCTCGGCTCGGCGATCATCGTCAGCAGGATCACGTAGACGTAGGGACCGGACGCGCGCGCGCGCAGGCGCCGGCAGATCTCCGGTCCGGTGACGCCGGGCATCATCCAGTCGAGAATGGCGATTTCCGGCGCATCGGCGCGCTGCAATGCCTGCCACGCCGCCGCGCCGTCGGCGGCGATCTCGATCTCGTAGCCGAGCTTGGCGAGCGCGGCGCGCAAGGTCAGGCGGCTCGTCGGATCGTCTTCGGCGATGAGGATTTTAGTCGTCTTGTCCATGGCGCCGGCGGCTCAATTTTCCCGGGTCAGCGACTCGGGCGCGCGGCGCAGCGCTTCGAGCGCCGCTTTGACCGCGGCGAATTCGCATTCGAAGCGCTCGATCTCGCCCGCCAGACTGGCCGTCCGGCCGGCGCGCCCGGCGGCTTCCATCTCCTTGGCCGCCGCGGAGAGTGCCGCGGCGCCCAGGTTGGCGCTGCTCGATTTCAAGGTGTGCGCCTCGCGCACGCAGGCCTCGGCGTCGCCGCCTTCGATGGCCCGGCGCAGGAGCGCCAGCCGGTTCGGCGTGTCGGCCAGATACACGTCGATCAGCTCGACAAGAAAATCCGCGCCGTACTCCTCGACCCATTCCCTCGCTTTGCTCCTGATTTCCTTCTCGACCGCAAGGTTTTCCATGACTTCAATCTCCTTGATCCGCGCGCCCATCGCCGAGGGGCAGAAATACCGAAAAGGAGCTGCCCGCCCCCGGCGCGCTTTCGACTTCCACCCGGCCGCCGTGCGCCTCGGCCAGCTCCTTGACGATATACAAGCCGAGGCCGAGTCCTTCCTGGCGCTCGACGATGGCCACCCGTTTGAATTTCTTGAACAGGCAGGGAATCTCTTTGAGATCGATGCCGGGGCCGCTGTCGGCGACCCGCACCACGGCGTCACCGGCGCAGGGCGCGCAGCCGAGCGCGATGCGGCCGCCGTCGGGGGTGAACTTGAAGGCGTTCTGCAGCAGATTGCCGACGATCCGCTCGATCGCCAGTGCGTCGCCCGCGAGGCCGGGGCAATCGCGGCAGTCGAGGGCGAGCTCGATCGAGCGCTGGCGCGCCTCGAATTCGTAGCGGTGCGCCAGCTGCGCCAGCAGCGCGGGCAGATCGACCGGCGCTTTGTGCAGCGCCAGCTGTCCCGCCTCGATCGTCGAGACGTCGAGATAATTGTTGACCAGCGACTGCAGCACGCGCCCGTGATCGAGAATCCGCCGGTGCAGGCTGCGCGTCAGATCCGCGTCCGGCTCGGCGCTTTCATCGAGCAAGAGCGCGGCGCAGCCGAGGATCAAACCCACCGGGTTGCGGATGTCGTGCGCCAGCATGGCGGAAAACTCGGCGCGCTGGCGCTGCACCAGCCGCTCGGCGCTCAGATCGCGGTACATGGCGATGATCGTTCCCGGCTGATCTTCCTCGGCGCCGAGAAAATGGCACTGCGCTTCCACCGCCACCGCGCCGCCGTCGGCGCGCAGGATCGCGCTTTCGTAATTCCAGGAAAGGCTCTTCCCGGCGCGCGCCTGCTCCTGCTTGCGCGCGGCGCGCGCCTGCTCTTCGCGGCTCAGGAACGCGGCGACGGATTTGCCGGCGAGATCGTCGCGCGATCGGCCGGTCAGCCGCTCGAAGGCGCGGTTCACATTCAGCACCGTGCCGTCGAGCGCGCTGACCGCGATGGCGAGGCCGGCGTTCTCGAAGAGGCTGCGGTAGCGGCGCTCGCTGGCGCGCAGTTTCGCCGTGCGCAGCTCGAGCAGCTCCTCGACCCGCGTGAGCGCGCGCTGCCGCGCCGCGGTTTCGCAGAGGTGCAGCAGATAGGCGGGGGCGAACGGTTTGGGCAGATAATTGTCGGCGCCCTTGCGAATCAGCTCCAGCGCCCGCGCCGCCGAAGCATCGGCGGTCACCACGATCGCCACCGTCGAGCGCCCGGGTTCCTTGATCTGATCGAGCAGCCGGTCGCCGCTCATGTCCGGCAGATCGGCTTCGAGGACAACGACCTGCGGCCGGTGCTCGCGCAATTTTTCCAGCGCGCTGCGTCCGCTCGGCGCCTGCACGACGGCATAGCCGTTGGCGCGAAACGCATCGCTCAGCAGCTCGGCTTCGAAGCGGTTGGGCTCGACGATCAGCACGTGGGTCGAGCTCACCGGCTTGTGATTGCCGAGCACGTCGCGCGCCGCCTGGCGCAGAACCCGCGGCTCGTAGGGCGCCGGTAAAAACGCGTCGGCGCCGAGCTGCGCGGTGATCTCCGCGGCTTCGGCGCCGGAAAAAGTCGCCGACAGAACGATGATGGGAACGTGGTTGAAGCTCGGGTAAGCGGCGGAGCGCAAAAGCCGGCACAGGCGCCAGCCGTCGATCCCGGGCATGTAGAGATCGGTGATGATCACATCCACCGCGGGGCGTTTCGCCAGCTCTTCGAGCGCTTTTTCGGCCCCCGCGCAGGCGATCACGTCGAAACCGTCGCGGCCGAGAATCGTCGCGGCCAGATGCAGCTGTAAAGGATCGTCGTTGACGATCACCGCGACCGGCGGCGCAGTGGGGTTTAGCATAGAGGCATCCGGCGCTGGCAAAGCTCCGGCTCGAGCCGCGTCAGCGGCAGCGCGCGGCGCATCGACGGGGCTGCGCGCCGGTCATTCGCCGGTTCCGTTTCGCTGGTAAAATTTTTCCAGCGCGCTCTGCACCGACACGTAGGCCTTGAGCAGATCGGTGGAAGTCAGGATGCCGCACACCCGGCCGTCGGCGCCGATCACCGGCAGGCAATTGATGCGCCGCTCCAGCATCTTATGGGCCGCCGCGGAGATCAGCATTTCGGGCGTCGCCGTGACGGATTCCTGGGTCATCACCTCGCTCACGTTTCGGTTGTTCCAGTTGGGCGTGCGCGAAAGCGCGCGCAGCACGTCGCGATCGGAGATCACGCCGCACAGCCGATCGTCGGGATCGACCACCAGCACGTGATGAAACGAGCGGGTCGCCATCAGCGCGACCACGTCGGCCAGCGTCTGGCGCGGATCGAGAGTCATCGCTTCGTGGGTCATCACTTCCGCCACCCGCAGCGGCCCGGCCGGCAGCGCCGCCGGCGCTCTCATCGACGACTGAATTTCCGGTTCCCCATTGACGGCGTAGGTCACATGGCCTCCCATTTCTTGAGCGCGCGCGGGCGCCGGCTCGCGAATTTTTCCAAGGATTCGGGACCGTGCGGCTCCCGTTGGTTGAGTCATCGGAAAAATAAAGCGAATCTTTAGCGGCGCGCACCGAGCGAGGGGGGCCGGGCGCGGCGCCTCCTGGCGCGCTTTGGCAAGCGTTGGCGCGCAGCGGGCGCGGCGGCGGGAGTCATGAAACTCCCGCCGCCCTAAGCGCGCTCGCGGTTAGCGTTTGAGATTGGAAACTTCTTCGAGCAGCGTGTCGGTCACCGTGATGGTGCGCGAGGAGGCCTGAAAGCCGCGCTGGGTGGTGACCATCTTGACGAATTCGGTGGCGAGATCGACGGTGGAAAGCTCCAGAGAGCCCGAGAGCAACGTGCCGAAGCTGCCGTCGCCGGGGTTGCCGAGCACCGCCGGCCCCGAGTCCGGCGACTGCAAGTAAAGCGAGTTGCCGAGATGGGCGAGCCCCTGCGGATTGGCAAAGTCCGCCAGCGCGATGCGAAACAGCGGCTGGTTGCCGCCCGAGGTGAACTGGCCGCTGATCACGCCGTCGGTGCCGATGTTGATGCCTTTCAGAATGCCCGACTGGGAGCCGTTCTGATCCACCAGGCTCACCGCCGAGGGCAGAGCGAATTGCGTGGTGCCCGTGAACGACATGTCGGTGTCGTTGATCGACTGGGTGCTCGCGCCGTCGTTCCAGGCGATCGGTCCGAAGTCGGTGATGTTGGTGTTGGTGGTGTCGAGCGTGCCGTCGGAATTGAACGCCAGCAGCGCGCCCGGCGCGTTGATCTGCTGCAAAGTCCCGGCGGTGCCGCCGGTGATCTCGCTCGCGTTGGCGCACACGCGCATTTCCCACTGATTGGCCGTGCCGGTCTTGCGGAAGAGATACGTCAGATCGTGGCTCTCGCCGAGCGAATCGTAAATGGTGATGACCGTGGAAAAATTGCTGCCGGCAAACCAGTTGCCGGGTTGATCCTCCGTGCCCAGCGCATCGGCCGGAATCGCCGGAATGGGCGTGGTTTCGGTGGCGTCGAGGTTGAGCGCGACGTTGATATCGGTGGTTTCCACCGGCGAGACCACCACCTGGCTGATCACGATGTTGGTGAGACCGCTGATCGGGTTGCCGTTGGCGTCCAGCTGAATTCCCTGGACGGCGAGACCGGCGGGGTTGGTGAGATTGCCTTCCTTATCGACGCTGAACTGGCCGGCGCGGCTGTAAAACGTTCCGCCCTGGGCGTCGTTCAAAATGAACAACCCGTGGCCTTGAATGGCGAGATCGGTGGAGCTGTTGGTGGTCTCGACGCCGCCCTGAACGAAAGAGCGCTCGGACGCCGCCAGGCGCGAGCCCAGGCCGATTTTCGTCCCGCCGATATCCGCGCTCAACAGATCGAAAAATACCGCGCGGCTCGATTTGAAGCCGATCGTGTTGGCGTTGGCGATGTTGTCGCCGATGATGTTCATCGCGTTGCCGTTGCTGTTGATGCCGCTGACTCCGGCGAAGAGCGCCCCTGTAAGTGCCATAAGTATCCTCCGTTTTTTTGTTTGCGCTTTGGGTCGTTGTTTTTTTCGCGCCGATATTTGCAATTCTTATCAGAGCGGCTTGAGCTGCGCCGCGATCTGGTACATCTGGTCCGCCGTGGTCACCACCCGCGAATTGGCCTGAAACGAGCGCTGCGAGGTGATCAGCGAAACGAATTGATCGGCGATATCCACCGTCGAGAGCTCGAGGGTTCCCGAGGTGATGCTGCCGAAGCCGTTCTGCTCGGGCGCGCCGGTGCGCGCCGGGCCGGATGCCAGCGTCGGCGCGAAAAGCGTGCTGCCCACCGGATCGAGATCATCGACGGCGACGAAATCGCCGAGCACGATGGCGCCCAGGCTTTGATTGACGCCGTTGGAAAACCGCCCGGTGATCACGCCCTGCGGATCGATGCTCAGGCTCACGAGCGAGCCCTGGGCGAAACCGTCCTGGGAAATCGAGCTGAGAAACGTCGGCTGCGCGTATTGCACCGTGCCGGCAAAGCTCAGGTTCGCCGCCGCGATCGTCTGGCTTGCGCCGTCGGTCCAGCTCAAGCCGGTGATGTCGGTCAAGGTCGAGCTCGGATCGAGCTGCCCCGAGGTCGTGAACACCAGCGTGCCGGGCGCGCTCACCTGGCGCAGATCCTGGCTGTTCGGCGCTCCGGCGTCGAGCTCGCTGCGCGCCGCCATGACCCGATATTCCCAGGTGTTGGGCGCCGTTCGCCGATAGAGAAACGTGAGATCGTGGGTGTTGCCGAGGGCGTCGTAGATCGGCACCAGCGAGGAATAATTGCTGGCGGCGATCCAGTCGCTCGCCGGCGCGTCGGGTCCGGCGGGAAAACTCGCGCTCGGCGTGGTCGCGCCGGCATCGAAATTCAAAGCCAGGGCGATGCTGGTCGTCGCCTGGGCCGGCACGGTGGGCGCGGGTCCGATGGTGATGTCGCCCGCGCTGCCCTGAAGAATCAGGTTCGCGGGATTCACCAGCCGCCCGGCCTCGTCGAGATGAAACTGGCCGGCGCGCGAGTAGTACGAGGTATTGGTCGCCGGATCGCGCAGGATGAAAAAACCGTTGCCGCCGATGGCGAGATCGGTCGCGTTGGGCGTGGTTTCCAGGGCGCCCTGCTGAAACGGCTTGGTGACATCGGTAAGGCGCACGCCGCGGCCGACTTCGAGGTTGTCGTCGGCGATCGGAAAAAGATCGGCGAGCGTGAAGCGCGACTCGCGAAAACCCACCGTGTTGGAATTGGCGATGTTGTCGCCGGCCACGGCGATGGTGTTGCCGTAGGTATCCATCGCTCCGCTCGCCACCAGCATCGATCCGGAAATTGACATCTGGGCTCCCCGTCGATCAGAGCGCCGCGGCGCGCACGCCGGTGACGCTGCTGAGCGGCACGTCGACATCGCCGATCTGCAAAACCGGCTCGCTGCCGTCGAATTTCACGCCCGTGACCACGCCTTTCATGCGCGCGCTCGCAGCCACCGCTTTTCCGTTGGCGTCGAAGGCGCTGACGTCGAAATTGTAGAGACCGGCCGCGAGCTGGCGGCCCGACGAATCCCTGCCGTCCCAGACCGCGCTTTTCTCGCCGGCGCTCTGCGCGCCCGCTTCGATCTGGCGCACGAGCTTGCCGCCGGCGTCGTGAATGCCGATCACCACGCGGCTCGCGTTGGCGCCGAGCTGGTAGCCGATCTTCGCCGTGCCGCCGCTGGCGAGACTCACGGTGTTGCCGCCGCTGGCGATCTCTTTGCCGATCAATGACGCCGCGTTGAACTGCTCGGCGGCCGCCTGGGCATTCTGCATGCCGCCGAGCTTTTCGTTGATCGAGATCAACTGGCCCAGGCTATTGAAGGTCGCCAGCTGCGCGGCGAACTGCTGGTTGTCCATCGGATTGAGCGGATCCTGATTCTGCAACTGGGCGATCAGCAGCTTCAGAAAATCGTCCTGGGTGACCGTCTGTTGAGTCAGCGGATCTTTGGGCTGAGTCTGCGGCGCCGCGCTGGTTTGAATCCCCGATATCGCCATCGTCAATTCCTCGTCGTGCAAAAAATCGTCGAATCCCGCTCTAAGCCCACACGCTCACCCGGCCGCTGGCGCCGGAAAATTTTTGCGCCCGCGCCGGCTCCTGCGCCGCACCGCGCTCGGTCTGCGCGCCGCCGCCCGGCCAGCCGCCCGGCTGGCGCTGGCCCGGCGCCTGGTTAAAATTCTGCGCGAAATTTCCGCCCGCGGCCGCGCCGCCGCCGCTCCAGACCCGCACCTCGGCGAGGTTCACCTGCTGCGCTTGCAGCGCCTGGTGCAGCTCGGGAAGATGATTTTTCAACAGCGACTGAGCTTCCGGCGAGTCGGCGGCGATGTGCGCGAGCACTTTGTCGCCCTCCAGGCGCAGATCGATTTTGATTTTGCCCAGCTCGGGCGGATCGAGCTGAATGATCGCCTCGCGCGCGCCGATCCGCACCTGGCTGGCGATGTCGCCGGCAAGCCGCTCCACCGTGGGCCGCCAGGGGATCGGCTCGGCCTCGGCGCGGCTTTGAGTTTCCTGGCGCGCGCTCGCTGCTTCGAGGGGAAAACCCTGGGGCCCGGCGGGTTCCCTGGCCGGCGCCTTCTTTTCGCCGGCAAAAGCCGGCGAGGCATGGCCGTCGCGGTTGAAGGATTTCTGCTCGGCGCCGCCCTGCGCCGGCGCCGGATTGCTCGCCGGCGCCGCCGCGGCGTCGTGGATGCGCTCCTGAATCGATTGGCGCTCTTCGCCGCGGCCTGCCTCTTTGTTTAGACCCGGCGCGACTTCCGTGGCGCCCACCGCTTGGGTCGAAGCCCGCGCGGCGAGAACCGTCTCCGCGTGCGCCGCGCGCACCGGCTGAGACTGATCGCGGCCCGGCGAATTTTCCGGCGCTGGCGCGGCGGCGCGGGAAATTATTTTGCCCGGAGCAAAACTCGAGTCTTTCACAGATTCAGGAGCAAGCGGCTCGTTGTCCGCGGTTTTCTCGGGCGCCTTTTTATCGGAGCCGGGCAACGGCGCGGCCAGCCGCGGAGCTTCGCCTGCGGCAATCACTATTTCTTTAGCGGGCTCGGTTAACGGCGCTGGGGACTGCGCGGCCTCTTTCGGCGCGATGCCGCCCTGATACGGAGGCGAAGAATCCCGAGAATCGTCGGTGATTTTCTGCGCCTTTTCCGCCACGCCGGCCGCCACCGGCGCGACTTCGACCCGATCGCCGTCGAGCGGCGCTGCGATTGGCGCAGCGCGGTCGGCAAGGCCGGCGCGCGCCATCGGATCCGACGGCTGTGGCGCCGGGGCGGCGATCACCGCCGCGGCTTCGCTTGGCGGCGGCGGTGCGCCGGCAACTTTTTCATCGACCGGCGCGCGCACGGCGAGGGCCGGTGAATTTGCCGGCGCCAGTGGAACCGCCGGCGCCGGCGAATTCGTGTCGGCGATTGGCGCAGGGAAAACCGCTGGCGCCGGACCGAGGATCGGGCTGGCCGCGGCGGGCGAGGCCGTCTCATCCTGCGCCGAAGAGGGAGCGGGCGGCGCGCCATCTTCGCCTGCGGCCGGCGCCGCGGCGGCGAGCGAATCTCCCTCCGCCGGTTGGGCCGTGGAAACGACCGAGTCCGATTGCAACAGCACCGCCACCGCGAGCAAAAGCGCGGCGAACGCACCGTCGCTGCCGGGTTCTTTGGCTTCGCCGCCGGTGTTTGCGGGAATGAAAGGCGATTGCTGTAGCGCGCCGATAATCATGCCGGTCGTGTCGATCAGCAAGAGCAGTGCCAGCGCAGGGCAGTGCTGAACGGTTGATCGGCGCCGCCGGCGCATTCTTTAAAGCGCGGCAAATCGCGCGGCTAAAACCGCGACGATGCAATTTTCCGTGAATGCGCCGAGACGCCGAGCCGCGGTTGCGGCCGCAGGCGCGGCGCTCAACTAGGCAAGAGTTGCACTAACGGGGAATTTTTTTCCCGCTGGCGCGGCCGACGAACGGGCGTTGCGCGACTTCGTCGAGGAACTTCTGCTGCCGGGATTCTTCCTCGCGCTGAAACTTCTCGGCCTGGCGCTTGCGCAGTTGCTCCAGGGATTTCACCGCGCGCATGGCTTCCACCAGCTCGGCGCGTTGGGCGATCAGCTGGCGCTCGAGCTGTTCCAGCTCGAGCCGCTTCCCGCGAATGCGCTCGCCGATCCGCTGGGCGTGCGCGCCCAGCAGTTGCAGCTCCACCGCGGTGAAAACCGCGCCGTCCTCCGGCGCGAGCTTCGCTGCGGTCGCGCTCAGCTCGTTTTCCAGCGCGCGAATCTCCGCCGCCATGCGCCGGCGCACTTCGTTCAGGGCGCGCAGCTCCCAGCGTTTTTCGTCGCGCGCGTGCTCGCGCACCCGCAGCACGGCGGCGAGACGAAACTGAAAGGCGGCCATGAGACGATCCGGCTTAGGCGGCGAGCAGCTCGCTCAGCGCCTGAATGCTTTCGCTGATAGTCGCGTCGGCGGCGCGGTCCTGACAAAGATAGGTGCGAATGCGCGGCGCCAGCTCGATGGCGCGATCGACATCGGGATTGCGGCCTTTGACGTAGGCGCCGATTTGAATCAGATCCTCGGCGTCGCGGTAGGCCGCCATGAGACGGGTGAGCTCGCTCACCAGCAGCTGGTGCTCTCTCGAAGTCACCTGATTGCGCAGGCGGCTCACCGAGGCGAGCACGTCGATGGCGGGATAATGTCCCTGCTCGGCAAACTGGCGGCCGAGCTGAATGTGGCCGTCGGTGAGCGAGCGCACCGCGTCGGCCACCGGCTCGTGCGGATCGTCCGCTTCCATCAGCACGGTGTAAAGCCCGGTGATGCTGCCCTTGCCTTTCCAGCTGCCGGCGCGCTCGAGCAGCCGCGGCAAAAGCGCGAACACCGACGGCGTGTAGCCTTTGGTCGACGGCGGCTCGCCCGCGGCTAGCCCCGCTTCGCGCTGCGCCATGGCGAAGCGGCTGAGCGAATCCATGAACAGCAGCACGTCCTGGCCGCGGTCGCGAAAATATTCCGCGATGGTGGTGGCGATAAACGCGCCGCGCACGCGCACCAGCGCCGGCGCTTCCGAGGTCGCCGCGACGACGATCGTGCGGTCGCGGTCTTCCGGCGGCAGCGCGCGGGTGACGAAGTCTTCCACTTCGCGGCCGCGCTCGCCGATCAGCGCGATGATCTTCACGTCGGCGCGGGTGTTGCGCGCGATCATCGAGAGCAGCGTGCTCTTGCCCACCCCGGCGCCCGCCATGATCGCGACCCGCTGGCCCTTGCCACAGGTGAGCAGGCCGTTGATCGCGCGGATGCCGAGATCGATGGGCTCGTGAATTTCCTGGCGGTCGAGGGGATTGGAATGGGCGCTGTAGATCGGATAGGAGTGCGCGGCGACCACGCCTTTGCCGTCGAGCGGCCGGCCCAAACCATCCAACACCCGGCCCAACAATTTTTCGCTCACCGGCAGATGCGCTTCCTTGGTCAAAGCCACCACCTGGCTCCCCGGACCGATGCCGCGCAGATCGCTCAGTGGCATGAGCAGAATGCGTTCGTCGCGAAAGCCGACGACTTCGGCGAGCATCGGCCGCGCGCCGCTCACCGGATAGATGTGGCACACGCCGCCCACCGGCAGCCACGGCCCGCGGCTCACGATCAAAAGGCCGGTCACCTCCGTGACCGTGCCGCACATGCGAAACGGCGTGATCTTCTTCAGCCGGTCGCGATAGGGAGAAAGCAGGCTTTCGCTCATGACGAGCCGGTCGAGTTAGATTTTCGGCGCCGGGCGGCGCTCTTGGGAATTAAGCGCAACGTCTTCGTCGAGGAGCTGGCGGCGCATTTCTTCGATCTGCGTCGGCATGGTCGCGTCGATCAGCCCCGACTCGGTTTCCAGCCGGCAGCCGCCGCGCGCGACGTTTTCCGCGGGCGCGACATCGATGGTGCGGCCGAGCTCGCTGCCGAGCTTGACCAGGTCGGGGCGGAGCTCCGCGAGGATTTTGAAATCCGCGGGGTGAAGCCGGATGCGGATCTGCTTGGCGTCGACGATCTCCTGCTTGGCGCGCTCGAGCACCGAAGCGACGATCTCGGGATCTTCATCGACTGCCTTGCCGACCAGTTTTTCGGCGATCTCCAGCGCCAGCTCGACGATGTGCGGCGTGTAGCGCGACACCAGTTGATCTTCGAAAACGATCAGGGCCTGGCCCGCGTCGGCGAAGGCGACCAGCGCGGGCAGCAGTTCCGATTTGGCCTCCTCGCGCCCCTGCGCCGTGTTTTCCTCGACCAGCTCCTGGCGCAGCTGCGCCGCGCGCGCTTCGGCTTCCTGGATGATGCTCCGGGCCTTTTCCTCAGCCGCGATCAGCAGCAGCAGGGGCGCCAGTTTGACGGCATCGAGCGATTCCAGCTCGCAGAGACGATAATCCTCGACGGCGCGCGTGACCACCGCCACCGCGCCGAGATCGCTTTGCGGGTAAGGGCGGATGTCGTCGGCGCGCACGCCCTCCCGTCCGACCCGTCTAGACAAGCACGTCCTCCTTGGCCTTGCCGGCGGAGAGGAAAATCTTGCCCTCGGCTTCGAGCTGGCGCGCCCGGTCGATGATCTCGCGCTGCGCCGCTTCGACGTCGCGCAGGCGCACCGGCCCCATGGATTCGATCTCTTCCTTCAACAGCGCGCCGGCGCGCTCGGACATGTTGGCGAAAATTTTCTTCTTGAGGTTGGGGCTGGCGGTGCGCATGGCGACTACCCATTTGTCCTTTTCGATTTCGCGCACCAGCACCTGCATGCTCGGGTCGTCCACTTTGCCCAGGTCCTCGAAGGTAAACATGAGCTGGCGGATGCTGTCGGCCAGCTCCGGCTCGTATTCGTTCAAGCCGGTCATCACCCGCTCTTCGGTGGCGCTGTCGACGAAGTTCAAAATCTCCGCGATCGGCCGCACGCCGCCGACCTGCTTGCCCTGCACCTGGCGCACTTCGTTGCGCAGCACGCGGCTGATCTCTTCGATCGCGCCCGGCGAAGTGTTGCCGAGCCGGGTGATGCGGTAGGCGACCTCCGCCTGGGTGTCTTCGGGCAGCAGGGCGAACACCTCGCCGGCGTGCGCCGGATAGAGATGCGCCAGGATAAACGCGATGGTCTGCGGATGCTCTTCCTGGAGAAATTGCGCCAGCACTTTGCCGTCCATCTCGTGCAGCGCGTCGATGCCGTACGACTCGTCCGATTCCTCGGTGAAAATGCGGCTGAGAACCGCCGAGGCCTTGTCCGGCCCCATCGCCTTGGTCAAAACGCGCTGCAGATAATCGTTGGTGCCTTCGGCGAAGATGTTGGCCTTTTTCAGATAGTGGCAGGTTTCCTCGAAGACTTCGTCGATGTGCTCGGTCTCGATCTGCGACATGCGGTGCACGCCCTGGCGCAGCATCACCAGCTCTTTTTCCTGCAGCTCGGCGGCCAGCGCGCCGGCCAGCTCCTCGCCCACCACGGCGAGAAAAATGGCCGCCTTCTCGGGGCCGGAGAGCGACGGCTTGGCTCTGCCTTTGGAATCTTCTGTGGCCATGGTTTCCCTGCTAAGCGTTGGCGCCGTTGGCGCCGGCGACGCGCGCCTTGGCCGCGTCCTCCTGCAGCCACATGCGGATCAGGCGCACGCTCACGTCGTGATAATCGTGCGCGATCTGCGCCAGTTGTTCCTTGCGCGGATCGGTGCCGACGGTGATCTTCTGCGCCGCCGCCGCCATCTCTTCCTGCACCGCCGCCGCGGTGGTTTCCGCCGCCGGCGCGGCCGGCGCGGCCGCGAGCGCCTCGGGCTGCGGCGCCGGTTTCTTCTTGCCGCGGAACAGGAAGAACGCGATTGCGCCGAGGAGCAGCGCCGCGCCGGCACCGACGCCGATGCCCATCGGCGAGGTCAGCATGTCCTTGAAGTCGGGCGCGGCCAGCGGCGGCAAGGGTCCGCCGGGCTGCACTTTGAACGGCACGTTGGCGACGTCGATTTCATCGCCGCGCTCGGCATCGAAACCCACCGCGCGCTTGACCATGCCTTTGATCACTTCCATTTCTTCCGCGCTGCGCGCGATGTACTTGTCCTTTTCGTATTTGCCGTCCACCAGCACCGCGACGGAAAGTTTGCGCACCTGGCCGCGCGGCTCCATGATCCGGCTCGTGGTGTGGCCGACCTCGTAGGTGACCGTTTCACTGCTGCGCTTCCCGCCGCCCTCCGCAACCTTGGTCGCGTCGCCGCCGGGGACGTTCGACTGCACGCCGGGATTGCCGCCGGCTTTGCCGCCAGCGTCGTCGACCGAGGAGCGCTGGCTGCGCACGACCTTGTTTTCCGGGTCGAACTCCTCCTTGGTCATCAAGGTTTCTTGCAGGTTCACGTCCACGTTAGCGCGCACCACCACCTTGCCGGGACCGAGCACCGGATCGAGCATGGTTTCGACGCGCTGCTGCAGCTCCGCTTCGTGCTTGTGCTTGAGCAGATTGAGTTTTTCCGCTTCGGTGGTCGGCGCCGCCGCGACGATCTCCTTGAGCGGCCGGCCCGAGCTGTCGATCACCGTGACTTTGTCGGCGCTCAGCTTCGGCACCGAGCTCGCAACCAGATTGACGATCCCCTGCACCTGATCGGGGCTCAAATGATAGCCGGGGCGCAGATCGACCACGACCGAGGCCGACGGCGTTTCCTCCGGCCCGAGAAAATTCGAGCGCGACGGGATCGCCAGATGCACGCGGCTCGACTGCACCGCGGAAATCGAGTTGATGGTGCGCGACAGCTCGCCCTGAAGCGCGCGCAGATAGTTGACCTGCTGGGTAAACTCGCTGGCGCCGAAGGGAGTTTTCTCGAAAATCTCGAAACCGACGCCGCCCGTGACCGGCACGCCCTTGCCCGCCAGCTTGAGCCGCGTCTGATAGACCACTCCGCGCGGCACTTCGATGATCGAGCCGCCGCCGGTGATCGCGTAAGGAATCTTGGCGGCGTCCAATTCGCGCACGACCGCGGCGCCGTCCTGGGGCGACAAGTTGGTGTACAACGGCCCGTAGTTCAGCCGCTCGAAAATATAGAAGGCGGCGTAGGCGACCGACCCGAAAAGCGGCAGGCCGATGAACAGCAGCCGTTTTTGCTGCGGCGAGAGAAACGCCAGGAGACGGCGCAGCGCCTCGCTCATGTCGCCGAGAAATTTTTGCAATTGTTCAGGCACGATTCAGCCCAGGGGTTGAAAGCCGCGTCGACTCATCTCAGACCTGCATGCGCATGATTTCCTGGTAAGCGTCGAGCACCTTGTTGCGGATCTGCATCATCAGGCGAAACGACACGTCGGCTTTTTCCAGCGCGATCATGGTTTCCTGCAAATCGCCTTTGCCTTCGCCCACCATCTGCTGGATGGTTTTTTCCGCGGTCTTTTGCAGATCGTCCACCTCGCCCAGGGCGCTTTTGAGCTGGCTCTCGAAGTCGCCCTTCCGCGCGGCTTCCGTCGTCTGCGGGCGCGCGAGCGGGCTCGGGCGATAAACCAGATCGACGTTCTTGATCACGCTCATGGCAAGTTCCTCCGCTGGCTAAACCGCGCTCAGGACGCGCGGCCCATGTCGAGAATTTTTCGGATCAGCGACTTGGTGGCGTTGTAGGCCGAAAGATTGGCCTCGTAGGAGCGCGCCGCCGACAGCATATCGACCATCTCCTCGATCGGGTTGATGTCCGGCAGGGAGACGAATCCCTGCGGGTTGGCGTCGGGATGGCTCGGGTCGAAAACTTTGCGCGGCGGGCGGCTGCTCTGTCGCACCCCGGCCACTTCGACGCCCTGGATTTCGTTTTCGGCGCCGACCGCTTCGGCGAGCTCGCCGGAAAACTCGCCGGGCATGGGCGCGGCCTGAAAGATCACGTCGCGCCGTTTGTACGGGCCGCCGTCCGGCGTGCGCGTGGTTTCCGTGTTGGCCAGGTTGCCCGCGACCACGCTCATGCGGCTGCGCTGCGCGGCCATGCCGGAACCGCTGATGGAAAAAATCCTGAAAAGATCCATTGGGCTTTATCTCCTTCCCTCGCCGATGGCGTAACGCAGGCTTGCCAGCGCGCGCGACAAAAGCGTGAGGCTCGCCTCGTAGGCCAGTGAATTTTCCGTCATCAGGGCCATCTGGCGGTCGAGGCTCACGCTGTTGCCGTCGAGGCGCTCCTCGCCGTGGCGGTTGTCGGGATACTCGGGCTCGTAGGTCATCGCTTGAAGGTCCTCGGCCGAAGGCGACAGCGGATCGCTGCGCCGGTCGGACAGGCGCAGGCCATCGTCCTTCGTTTCGAGCGCGGACTGCATCAGCGATTTGAAATCGAGATCGCGCGGCCGGTAGCCGGGCGTGTCCGCGTTGGCGATGTTGGCGCTCAAGACTTCATGACGCGCCGCGCGCACGCGGGTCGAAAGCTCGAGCAGCTGATGGGTGAAATTGAACAGCTTGAATCCGCTCATCTCACGCCTCGGCCGCGCACTGCTGGGCCCGGTAGATTTTTAATTTGTTGCGCAGCGTGCGCACGCTGATGCCGAGAATTTTCGCGGCCCGGGTGCGGTTGTTTTGCACCTGCTCGAGGGTTTTGAAAATCAATTGCTGCTCCATCGCGCGCACCGACAAACGATCGGCGCCGCCGCTCTCGAGCGCCATCGCGCCGGTCTCGACGGCGCCGCCCGAAACCGCCGGCGGCGCGGCCCGCCAGTAGTCGAACTCGTCGTCGCCAAGGAGCAGATGGCGGGCCTCGATGGCGCCGCCCTGGGCCATGATCGCGGCGCGCTCCAGCACGTTGAAAAGCTCGCGCACGTTGCCGCGCCACGGATTGTCCTTGAGCCGTTCGAGCGCGTCCGGCGCCAGGGACGCGCCGGGATAACCGCGCCGGGAAAAAAACGCGCGGGCGAGACTTTCGATGTCGCCGAGCCGCTCGCGCAGCGGAAACAGCCGCAGCGGCACCACGTTTAGCCGATAATAAAGGTCCTCGCGAAAATTCCCCGCGCGGATCATCTCGCGCAGGTCGCGGTTGGCGGTGGCGATGACGCGGATGTCGATCGGCTGGGGCTTCTTGCCGCCGACCCGATCGACCTCGCGCTCCTGCAGGACGCGCAAGAGCTTGGCTTGCAGCGGCAGCGGCAGCTCGCTCACCTCGTCGAGCAAAAGCGTGCCGGTGTGCGCCAGCTCGAATTTGCCGGCTTTGCTGCTGACCGCGCCGGTAAACGCGCCGCGCTCGTAACCGAAGAGCTCGGACTCGAGCAAACCTTCGGGCACCGCCGCGCAATTGACGGCGACGAACGGTCCCGTGCTGCGCCGGCTGTTGGCGTGAATGTAGCGCGCCAAAAGCTCCTTGCCCGTGCCGCTCTCGCCCTGAATCAAAATCGACGCGTGGGATTTGGCGACCTGGCGGGCGAACTCGAGCAGGGCGCGCATGCGCGGCTGCTCGGTGACGAACTCGCCGTCATCGCCGGCGCCCGCGGGCTCGCCGCGCTCGCGCGCGAGCGCCGCGTTGACGAGCGCGATCAGCTCGCGATAGGAGAACGGCTTCACGACGAAATCGTAGGCGCCGAGCTTCATCGCTTCGACGGCCTGGGGCACGGTGGCGAAACCGCTGATCAGGATAAACGGGATCGGTTGAAAACGCTTGAGCAGATCGAGGCCGCTCAGGCCCGGCATGCGCACGTCGCTGATCACCATATCGGCGCCGAACTGTTTCAGATAGCGCTCCGCTTCCTCGCCGTCGCAAAATATCTGGAGCGCGAAATCCGCGCCGCCGAGCGCTTCGCCGAGCGCCGCGCGCATGGTGGGATCGTCGTCGATGATGACTATTCGCTTCTGCATCAGATCTCCTCGGCCGCCGGTAAGGAAACGATGAACTCGCTGCCCCGCCCCGCCTGCGCCGCCACGTCGATCAGGCCGCGATGCGCGCTGACGATCTTGTGCGCCAGAGCGAGGCCGAGTCCGGTGCCCTGCTTTTTCGTGGTGAAAAAAGGATCGAAGATGCGCTCGCGGTTGTCCGCGGCGATGCCGATGCCTTCGTCGCGCACGCGGATCTCCACGGCCCGATGGACCGACTCGCCGAGCGCGGGAAACGGCGAGAGGCAAACGCTCAGGGAAACCCGCCCGCCTTCGGGCATCGCCTCCTTGGCATTGACGATCAGGTTGAGCAGCGCCTGGGTCAAAAGACTCCGATCGCCCCACAGGGGCGGCAGCTCGGGCTCGATATGGACGACGATCGACCAGAGCGGATCGTCGAACAGCGGCACGCATTCCTCGACCACGTCCTTCATCAGCGCCGAGATCGGCAGCACGTCGGCCGCGATCGCCGGCTCGGCGGCGAAAGCGAACAGATGCGACAGCGTTGTGGACAGCCGGCGCACCGCGTCGAGAATTTCGCCGGCCAGGCGCCGGGTAGCTCCCTTGGATTTTTCTCTCAATAAAGAAGCGTAGAGCTCGATGCCGCCGAGCGGACTTTTGACCTGGTGCGCAACTTCGGAGGCCATCACGCCGAGCGAGGCGAGCCGGCGCGTGCGCGCCGCTTCGGCCTCGAGCCGCTTGAGCGCGGTGATGTCTTTGCAGACGAGCACGTAGTGCGATGCGCCCCCGGCCGGCACTTCCGACAGGGTAAAATGAATCGGCGTCATCGCCCCGCCGGGGCCCTGCACGACCTTTTCGCATTCGAGCGGCAGAAAGCCCTTCTCGCCGCGCTTGAGGCTTGCGGTCAATTTGTCGCCGAGCAGTTGGCCCACCCGCTGGTCGGTGATCTCGCCGGCGAGCTCGAGCAATTGCCGGTTGGCAAAGGTCGGGTGAAGATCGTGGTCGAGCACCAGCACGCCGCCCTTCAATCCTTCGAGAATCGAGCTCAGATAGGCGCGCGCTTCCTCGCGCGCGCGCAGACTTTTTTCCAGCTCCTCGTTTTTCGCTTTCAGCTCGCCCTTGAGATGATCCACCCGCTCTTCGAGCCGGCGGTATTCTTCGATCAATTCGAGGCTGTTGTGATTGAACCAGCCGATCAGTCCCTTGAGCGATTCGACCTCGGACTGAGCGGGGGCATCGGCGCTGAACATCAAGGCTCCTGCGAACGGGTCAGCATTATCCGACGGGGGATCGAGCAATCGCTATGCCATCGAATCCCTTTCGATCCGCGGCGCGCAAAACGCTCGGTTTCGGCGATCATGGGCGCGCCAGCGCGTCGACATTCCAGCGAAAGAAGCTGGGCTGCGTCAAAGAAAAGTTTGGCTCCGTCATTTTTTCGACGGGCTCGGGGCGGGCCGGCGCCGTGTTCTTGGCGGTTTGCAGCATTCCCTTCTTGCGCAAGCGCTCGATGAAAGTCGTGCGATTGAGCCGCAGCAGCTCCGCCGCCATAGTTTTGTTGCCGCGCGCCCGTTGCAGCGCCTGCTCGATGAAATTGTTTTCGATTTTCTCCAGTACGCCGTCGAGATCGACGCCTTCGCTCGGCAGCACAACCTCCGGCCGGCGCTGATGCTGCGGCGCCGAGTTGTGCACGACGTAATCGGGCAGCTCGTCGCAAGCAATGGTGCCGCCGTCGTTCAACACCACCAGGCGCTCGGCGAGGTTTTCGAGCTCGCGCACGTTGCCCGGCCAGCTGTATTTTTCCAGCGCCGCGAGCGCGTCGCTGGCCAGGTGGATCGGCCCTTTGTTCTTGCGCCGGCCGTGGAGATTCACGAAGTAATGAAGCAAAACCGGAATGTCGCCCTCGCGCTCGCGCAACGGCGGCAGTTCGAGCGGCAGCACGTTCAGCCGGTAAAATAGATCCTCGCGAAACCTTCCTTCGCGCACGGCGCCGCGCAGGTCGCGATTGGTCGCCGCGAGCACGCGCACGTCCACGTGGACCGGGTGATCGCTGCCCACCGGCTCGACCTCGCGCTCCTGCAGCACGCGCAGGAGTTTCACCTGAAGCTTCGGGCTCATGTCGCCGATTTCGTCCAGAAACAACGTGCCGCCGTGGGCCAGTTGAAAACGCCCCTGGCGGCCGTTCACCGCGCCGGTGAAAGCGCCGCGCACATGGCCGAACAATTCGCTCTCCAGCAGCTCCTCGGGAATCGCGCCGCAGTTGACCGGCACGAACGGCTGGTCGCACCGCGCGCTCATCTCGTGCACGGCGCGCGCGGCGAGCTCCTTGCCCGTGCCGCTCTCGCCGGTGATCAGCACCGTGGAATTATTGTTGGCAAGCTTGGCGATCAATGCCCGGACGATGCGCATGCGCGGGCTCGAACCCACCAGCGGAAGACTCAGGACGTCAAAGTTATGGCTGTCGTTCGCCGGTGCTGAGGTCATTTCCAAATGCATTCGATTCTCCTTGTCTCCCATTCTGGCTAACAAAACGCCAGAAGATGTCAGCAAGGCCTATGCCACCATGACACGGAGCTTCGCCGAACGAGTTAAGGAGATGAAATATCGGTGGAATCGTCGAAATCTTGACGAGAAGAGAAATCCCCCGCCGCCGTCAAATTTTGAACAGTTCGCTTGCGCGCGCAATAAAATTGTCGCAACTCCCCGGCGTGGGCGGCGTTAACCGCGGCGCTCCGCAAGCGGCGCTGCTTGCAAGCGCGCGGCAAAATTTTTTTGCCCCCGCAAATACAAAAACGTGCTATAAGATGCCCCGACGCGCGCATCAATTTATTGACACAAGATAATTCTGGTGCTTGTCGTGGGCGGGGGGCGTGCGATGGGGGCGCGTCCGGCAACTCTACAAATTATATTTGTGATAAATTTTTCGACCGGGGGCATGAAAAATTTGCCGCCTCGATCGCAGTCCGAGCTTACCGCGGAGAAGGCGCGCCGGCGGCGGCACGCGCTGCTGTCGAGCCTGCACACCGACGAGGTGTTGCGCGTTCTCTTCGATGACATCGAATCCAGGGTTTGCGGCGCGATCGTCGCGGCCGTGCGCTGGCTGAAGCCGGACGGCGTCCATTACGAAACCATCGGCTGCCGCAACTTCGATTTCGATCTGTGGAAACGCCGGCGCGACGGCGGCGGCGGTGACGAGAGGCGCGGCGGCGCTCCGGCGCTCGCGCTCGATGCCCCCCTCAGCCTGCCGCGGCTGGACGCGGCTCGTCTTCCCGATAAGAACTTTTTTCGCGAGCACGGGCTGGTTTCGTATCTCGGCATCCCGCTTCGCTGCGCCGGCCGGCGCGCCGGCGTGCTGGAGATTCTCAGCCGGGTACCGCGCCGTTTCGGCGCGCGGGACATCAAAGTGCTGACCGCTCTCGCGGAGGACGCGGCCATCGCGATCCATAACGCCCGCAGCTACGCCGAGACCGAGAAAAAATCCCGCGAGCTGTCGGCGCTGCTCGCGGTCGCCTCGGCCGCGGCGCGCTCCCTCGAGACGGATCAGGTTCTGCAGCAGATGATCGACCGGGTCGCAGAAATTTTCGGCTTCGACGAAGTCCGCGCGTTTCTTCTGGACGAGCGCCGGGAAATTTTGATCGAGCGCGCCGCGCATCCGCGCCCCCGCGACTTGGCCACCCGGCGGCGGCGGGTGAAAAAAGGCCGCGGCCTCGTCGGCCGCGCCAGCGCCGCCGGAGAGGCGGTGATTTTCGATGATGGCGGCGACCGCGCGCGCGGCGTGCGGCGGGGATTTCTCGCCGCCTTTCCGATCAAGCACCAGGACGATGTTCTCGGCGCGATCGTTTGCCGGCGCCGCGGACCGCGCCGCTTGGCGGCCCACGAGCGGGAGCTGCTCGATTCGATCTGCGATCAGATCGCGGTCTCGCTCCACAACGCCGGGCTTTACGCTGCGGTGGAAAAGCAGTCCCGGGAGCTTTCTGCGCTGCTCGATGTGAGCGCCACCGCCAGTCAAACTCTCGAGCAGAGCCGCTTGCTCAAAGAAGTCGCCCAGAAAATCACCGGGATTTTCGGCTTCGATGCCACCCGCGCCTTTCTTTTCGATCCGCAGCGCGAGGAGCTGCGCCGCGAAGCGTCCTACGAAGCGCGCGCAGCCTTCGGCGCCGGGCCGCAGCGATTCAAGAAAGGCGAGGGGCTCGTCGGCAGGGTGGCGGCGAGCGGCAGCGCGACGATCGTCGCCGATGTCGCGCAGGCCGCCGAGATCGTCGCCGCCTGGCGCCCGTCCGCCGCGGGCGAAATCCGCCACCGGCATCGCTTTCTGGCCGCGTTCCCGATCCAGTATAAACAGACCGTGCTGGGCGTTATTCTGTGCGTCGCAGAGCAGCCGCGCCAGCTCTCGGTGCATGAAATTCTGCTGATCTCGGCCATGTGCAATCAGATCGCGATCGCGCTGCAGAACTCGCGTTACTTCGCGCAGAGCGAACGGCAGGCGGCGCGCCTGCGGCAGTACGCGCTGCGGCGCGAGGCCGTGCGCGAGCGGGAAAGGAAGCGCATCGCGCGGGAAATCCACGACGAGCTGGGCCAGGCGCTCACCGCGCTCAAAATCGAGCTGTCGGTGGCAGCGGCAAAGCTGCCCGGCGAGTCGACAGACTTGAAAGAAAAATTCGCCGAGCTGTCGCGCCTGCTCGACGGCGCGATCCGATCCGTGCGCCAGATCGCCACCCAGCTGCGGCCGGACATTCTGGACCGGCTCGGCTTGATCGCCGCGCTCGAATGGCAGCTCCAGGAATTTCGCCGGCGCACCGGCATCCGCTGCTCGTTCGCTTCGCCCCGCGCCGAGCTCAACCTCGCCGAAGAGCCGGCCACCGCGCTGTTTCGGATTTTTCAGGAGACGCTCACCAACGTCGCGCGCCATTCGCGCGCCAAGCAGGTGAAGGCCTCGGTGGAAACCGCCGGCGGACAAATCACTTTGAAAGTACGCGACGACGGCGTCGGCATCGAGCCGGAGAAGATCGCCGATTTTCATTCCCTGGGTTTGCTCGGCATGCACGAGCGCGCCGCGGCGCTGGGCGGCAGCGTGATCGTGCGCCGCAACCGCACCCGGGGCACCACGGTTCTAGCGACGCTGCCGCTGGCCGAAGCGGCCAGCGCGCCGGCAATCCACACTGCGGGCGAGTGAGCCGATGCTGCGCGTTGCCATTGCCGACGACCATCCGATCGTGCGCCAGGGGCTGAAGGGGATCCTCGCCGATCAAAGCGACATGGTGCTCACGGCCGAGGCCGCCACCGGCCAGGAGTTGATGGCCCGGCTGCGCGAGGAGCCGTGCGACGTGGTTCTGCTCGACATCAACATGCCCGGGCGCGGCGGCCTCGACATCCTGAGCGAGCTGCGCCGCAGCCATCCGAAAACGCCGGTGCTGATTCTCAGCGTCTATCCTGAAGATCAATTCGGACCGCGGGTCCTCAAGTCCGGCGCCGCCGGTTACATGAACAAGGAAGCCGCCTGCGAGCAACTGGTCGGTGCGATCCGCAAAGTTTGCGCCGGCGGCAAATACATCAGCGCCGCGCTGGCGGAAAAGATCGCCGCCGATCTGGCGGCGGACGGCCAGGGCGCGCCGCATGAGGCTCTGTCGCACCGGGAGTATCAGGTCATGCGTCTGATCGCGTCGGGAAAGACCGTCAGCCAGATCGCACGCGAGCTCTCGCTCAGCCAGAAAACCATCAGCACTCACCGCGCCCGCCTGCTCGAGAAGATGCGCATGAAAACCAACGCGGAGCTCACCTTCTACGCGCTCAGCAATAATTTGATCGATCCATACCGCCCAAACCCGCTCTGATCGCCCCACGAGCTTGTAGGATAAATTCTGACAAATAATTCAGCTGGAGACTCATTTACGGATCGGATTTAGAATAATATTCTATCGTGGTCCGTTGCTTCGCCCATGCCGACTATTCCTTCGCGCAGCGGTTCATCGGCATCGTCCGGCTCCGCGCCGACGGATCGTCGCGTGCGCCGCAGCTCAAGAACACGGCATCCGGGGCGCGATGGCGCAGCCAATCCCGACGAAAGGATGAACATGACCCGCAACGCGACAACCGCACGCGCGGATAAAGCCGATCCGTTCACGATTCTGATCGCGGACGACAACCGCGACTTTGTCGAATTTTTGAATCTTTTGCTAGCGCACGACGGCTTCAGCGTGCGCCGCGCCTTTGACGGCGCCGAGGCGGTCAGAAGCAGTCGGGACGATACCGTCGATCTGGTGATCCTGGATGTGATGATGCCGAAGCTGGACGGCCTCGCGGTCTGCCGCGAGCTCAAAAAATCCCGCCCGTCGCTGCCCGTGATTTTGCTGACCGCCAAGGACGATCTTTCCACCCGCACCGAAGCGATCGCGCTCGGCGTGAGCGAGTTTCTCGCGAAGCCGGTCAACATCGAGGATTTTCTGACCCGGGTGCGCACCCAGTGCCAGATCGCCCAGTGGGACAAGGAGCTGGACGACAGAGTCGCCCCTAAACCCGGGTAAAACTCTCGCCGCCGCTCAAATCGTCTTCCAACGCCGCGCCAGCATGAGCCGCATCTTGCGCTGCTCGTGGCCGGCAAGCTCGTTCCAGCGGCTTTTCAGATCTTTCTCGAAAACGCTCAGCGCTTTGGCGGAATCGACCTCGAGCAGGCGCTGTTTGAGCGCGTAGAAATCCGCCGAGAATTCGCCGCAGAGCTCGCGGATGAACGGAAACGACAGCCGGTGAAGCGGACACGGTCCGAGCCGGCGAATCGCGTTCTGGTGCTCCGGCGTGCCGTAGCCTTTGTGCTGCGCGAAGCCGTAGCCCGGATATTTTTCTTCGAGATCCTCCATCCAGCGATCGCGATAGGTTTTCGCGACGATGGAGGCGGCGGCGATGGAGAAATTGAGGCCGTCGCCCTTGTTGAACGCATTCTGCGGAATCGCCAGATCGGGAATCACCCGCGCGTCGATGAGCAAATGCTCCGGCGCCGCCGGCAACGCTTCCACGGCGCGGCGCATGGCGAGGAGCCCGGCGCGATAAATATTGAGCCGGTCGATTTCACCCACGTCCGCCGAGCCGATGCCGATCCCGGCCGCGGAGCGGCGGATCAAGACCGCGAGGCGGGCGCGCTCGGCGGCATCGAGCTGCTTGGAGTCGTCGATGCCGGCAATCTCGATGCCCGGCGGAAATACCACGGCCGCCGCGACCACCGGACCGGCCAGCGGACCGACTCCGACCTCGTCGACGCCGGCGATCGCACGCACGCCCGACTTCCACAAGAGCCGCTCGAAATTGAGCATGTTCTGAAGGCGCAGCCGCTCGGCGCGCTCCTTTTCGTAGCGCTTTTTGAGCAGCTCGTGCAGCTTGCGCGCGCCCTGGCGCGAATCGCGCCGCAGCCGGCTCAAAAACTGCGCCGTCAGCGGCTGAGCGCCCGCCGCGCACTGCCGGCGGATTTCCTCGATCGAGAGCTCCTCGAACTTCATCGACTGAAAACGCCCCCGCGAATCCCTATTTTTGTAAGAAATTTCCGCGCCGGATGCAACGAAAGCCTGCGCTTCCGCGCAAGCGAATGCTTTCTTTTCGAGCCGCTCAAGTTGCGCGCTTCGCGTTCGATTTCGTCGTGCGGTCCCGAGCTGCGCGCAGCCGGCATTGGGATTCGAGCGAAGGAGAAAGAATCGACGGGAAATGATGGTCGGGGCGAGCGGATTTGAACCGCTGACCACACGCACCCCAAGCGTGTGCGCTACCAGGCTGCGCTACGCCCCGATACCGGTGTGGAGTACGCGGAATCTAACATCCCGCAGCGGCTAAATCAAAGCCATGGGAAATTTGTGGGTTCGCCGCGGGCAAGCGGCGCGTTCACGAAAGCAGGCGGCGCAGCGATTCCAGATCTTTTTTCAATTTCACCAGCGCGCTTTTGTACTTCTGCTCGGCGAGCGGCAGCTTGAGCTGGTCTTTTTCTTCCTTCTTCGCCTCTTTGAGCTTTTTGCGCGCGCCTTCGATGGTGAAGCCCTCGGTGTACAGCAACCGCTTGATCTCGAGCAGCAGCTCGACATCGCGCTTCTTGTAAAGCCGATGCTTGGACGGCGCCTTGGAAGGCTTGAGCAGATCGAATTCGGTTTCCCAATAGCGCAGGACGTAGGGCTCGACGCCGACGATTTCGCTGACTTCGCCGATTTTGAAGTAGATCTTTTCCGGCAGGCGCGGCGGCATGGATACCTATTCGGTCGCGGCCGGCGTCGGCGAGGATTCCGGCGCGGGCGGGGGCATGCCGTTCAGGCTTTTTTTCATGATCTGGCTCGCCTTGAACGTCAGAACCTTGCGCCCGACGATGATGATCTCGTCGCCGGTCTGCGGATTTCTCCCCTTGCGCGGCCGTTTGGTATTGACGACGAAGTTGCCGAAGCCGGAAATTTTCACCTTCTCGCCGCGCTCGAGGCAGCTCTTGATGATGTCGAAGGTGGCTTCGACGACATCGGTGGCGTCTTTTTTGGAAAACCCGACTTTTTCGTAAATGCGCGTGATGATTTCCGCTTTGGTCATTTTCTACCTCTCGTCGTTTCAGGCCTTACGCTTCAACTGCGCCGCTCGGCGCCGAAAACTTCTTCGAGCCGGCTCACCAGCCGCCGGTGCACTTCGTTCACTTCCATGTCGGTGAGGGTTTTATCCTCGGCGCGGTAGGAGATCCGATAGGCCAGGCTCTTCTTGCCCTCCGCAATCGGCGCGCCGAGATACTGGTCGAATACTTCGACGGATTCGATCCATGGCTCGCCGAGCCCATGAATCCAACCGATGACTTGCCGGGAGGCGAATTCACGATCGACCACGATTGCAACGTCTCGTTCGACGGCCGGAAAACGTGGAAGCGGCTCGGTGACGATTCGGCGCGGAGCATACTCAAGCAGTTTCTCCAAGTCAAGTTCGAACACCAGCGCCGGCGGCACGCCGAGCTCCTCGGCGCAATCGGGGTGAAGCTCGCCGAGGTAGCCGAGCCGCGCCTCGTCCACGCGCGCCTCGGCGGATTTTCCGGGATGGAGAAATTCCGCGCTGGCGCGCTCCCAGCGCGCCGACTCGCGCAGGCGGAAAAGCTCGAGCACCGACTCGACGGTTCCCTTGGCCTCGAGAAATCCCACGGGCGGCTCGTTGCCGGCGCGCAATCCTCCGCGCGGCAGCGGGCCGTACAGCAATCCCGCCAGGACCGCATGTTCTTGCGGCTCGCCGGCCGCGGCGCCGAACACCTTGCCCAGGTGAAAAGCGTGAAAGCCCTGCGCCTTGCGGGCAAGATTCAGGCGCAGGTTTTCGATCAGCCCGGGAACGAGACTCACGCAGAGCTCGCCGTTTTCGCGCGCCAGCGGATTGAGCACGGCGACCGGCGCGGCCGGCCGGAGGCCGGAAAACTGGCGGTTGGACTTTTCCGAAACGAACGGCAGGTTGATCGCTTCGCTCAAGCCCTCGCCCCCGAGCAGCGCGCGCAGGCGGCGCTCCCAGCGCACGCGGAAATCGATTTTCGCCGCGATCCCGACTTGCGGCAAAGCGGTCGGCAGGCTGTCGTAGCCGCGCAGCCGCGCGACTTCCTCGATCAGATCCGCTTCGCGCGCGAGATCGGGGCGCCCGGCGGGAACGATGACCCGCAGACTGCGGTTTTTGGCCTGCCGCTCGGTTTTCAAACCAATAGCGCGAAGCAGCTTTTCGGCCTCGTCCAGCTCCACCGCGACGCCCAACAGCCTCTCGATCCGTTCCTGGCGCAAGCGCAGCGCCTTCGGTTTGACCCGGCCCGGATAGAGATCGGCGCCGCCGGCCGGGCTGCCTCCGGCGATCTCGTGGATCAGCTTCGCCGCGCGATCGAGCGCCGCGATCGTGCCGTCGGGATCGACGCCGCGCTCGAAGCGGTGCGACGCTTCGCTGTGGAGCGCGAGCCGCTTGGCCGTGCGCCGGATGACCGGCGGCGCGAAATTGGCGCTCTCGAGCAGGATCGCCCGGGTGGAAGCCGTGACCTCCGAATCGAGCCCGCCCATCACGCCGGCGAGCGCCACCGGCGTGTCGCCGTCGCAGACGAGCAGATCGTCGGGAGCCAGCTCTCTTTCGACGCCGTCGAGGGTGGTGAATTTTTTGACTGCGCCGGCGCGCCGCACCAGGATTTTTTTTCGGGCCAGACGATCGAGATCGAAGGCGTGCAGCGGCTGGCCGGTTTCGAGCATGACGTAGTTGGTCGCATCGACGACCGTGTTGATCGCGCGAATGCCGCAGGCTTCCAGGCGGTAGCGCAGCCAGGCCGGCGACGGCGCCACGGCGACGCCGTCCATGAGCCGCGCGGAGTAGCGCGCGCAGAGGCGCGCGTCCTCGATCTGCAGCGCGATGCGCCGGCCGCCGCCCGCTTCTTTCCTGGCGGTCTTCGTCGCCGGCGCTTTGAGCGCGGCGCCGGTCAGCGCGGCGACCTCGCGTGCGATCCCGGCAAGGCTCAGGCAGTCTCCCCGGTTGGGCGTCACCGCGACCTCGAAAACCCAGTCTTCGCGCTCGGTCTCCGGCTCGCGCAGCGGCGCCAGCGACTCGACCTCGAGACCGGAAAGGGTCAGGAGCTTCGCCAGATCGCCGGGCGAGCGCTCGATGGCGACGAATTCCGCGAGCCAGTTAAACGTGAACTTCATGCCAAAAAATGCCGCAATGAAAAACCCGCCCCTTCAAGCCGGCCTCCGCGAACCTCGAATCTAACCGAACTGTCGCAAGAATCTCAGGTCGTTTTGAAAAAACAGCCGAATGTCGTCGATGCCGTACTTGAGCATGGCGATGCGCTCCACGCCCATGCCGAAGGCGAAGCCGGAGATCTTTTCCGGATCGTAGCCGACGAATCCAAAAACCGCCGGATCGATCATGCCGGCGCCGAGGATTTCGAGCCAGCCGGAGGTTTTGCACACGCGGCACGGCTGTCCGTCCTTGAGAGCGCCGCCGCCGCCGCAGATGACGCACTGAATGTCGATCTCGGCGCTCGGCTCGGTAAACGGAAAAAAGCTCGGCCGAAAGCGGACGCCGGCCTCGCGCTCGAAAATCTGGCGGAGAAAATGGGTCAGCACGCCTTTCAGATCGGCGAACGAAATCGCCCGGTCCACCATGAAGCCTTCGACCTGGTGAAACATCGGCGAATGGGTCGCGTCGTCGTCGTGGCGATAGACCGCGCCCGGCACGATCACCTGAAGCGGCGGCCGGCGGCTTTCCATCGTGCGAATCTGCACCGGCGAAGTATGCGTTCTCAACACCCGGTCGTGGGCGACGAAGATCGTGTCCTGCATGTCGCGCGCCGGATGATCCTGCGGGAAGTTGAGCGCGACGAAATTGTGGTAATCGTCCTCGATGTCCGGACCGCGCGCGATCTCGAAACCCATACCGGAAAAAATATCGACGATCTCGTCGATCACCAGCGTGATCGGATGCGGGCTCCCTTTCACCCGGCGCGTGCCGGGCAAGGTGACGTCGAGGCGCTCGCCTTTCAGCGCTTCGCTCTTGGCCCGGCGCTTGACCGCCTCGAGCTGCGCTTCGAGACGCTCCTCCAGCGTGCGGCGCAGCTGATTGAGCTGCTCGCCGGCCCGGCGCCGCTCCTCTTTTGGCAAATCGCCGAGCCCGCGCAGCCTCAGGGTCACGCTGCCGCTTCGGCCGAGCGCTTCGATGCGAATCCGTTCGAGCTCTTTTTCCGAGCCGGCCTGCTCGATGCGCGCGAGAACCTCTCCCTGGAGAGCTTCCACGGAATCGTTCATTTCGATCGGAGACGCGGGATCTAGGCGCTCAGGTGAGATTTTGCGGTCTCCGCCAGGCGGCCGAACCCGGCCATGTCGGCGACGGCGATCTCGGCCAGAATCTTGCGGTCCAGCTCCACGCCCGCCTGCTTGAGGCCTTTGATGAGCTGGCTGTACGAGAGGCCGTTGATTTTTGCCGCCGCGCCGATGCGCGTGATCCACAGCCCGCGAAACGTCCGCTTCTTGATGCGCCGGTCGCGATAGGCGAACGTCAGCGCGCGCTCCACCGTCTCCCGCGCCGAGCGGTACAACCGCCCGCGGCCGCCGACATAGCCCTTGGCCAGCTTCATGATTTTTTTGCGCCGCTGCCGCGACTTGCTTCCACCTTTAGCTCTGGGCACTTTGAAAACTCCTTCCGCTTTCAGTCCTGAGTTGTGCTTCCCGCGCGCCGGGCCAATCCGGAAACTCTTGCGCCCTCGCCCGGGTCTCTGTCCGCGTCACTTGTACGGGATCAGCTTGCGAATGTTTTTGGTTTCGACCGCGGCCACCGTGGTCGCCCGGCGCAAGTGGCGCTTGCGCTTTTTGTTCTTGGTCGAGAGGATGTGGCTCTTGAAACCTTTGTTGCGTTTGATCTTGCCGCTTGCCGTAACGCGAAAACGCTTGGCCGCGGATCGATTGGTTTTTAGCTTGGGCACTTTTCTTTTGCTCCTTGTCGTAAAATCGAACGGCTCTCAGCCCCGGTTACTTCGGCGTCAGCAGCATCGCCATATTGCGCCCTTCCAGGCGCGGCTCGATGTCGAGCTTGGCGATGTCCTGCAGCTGGTCCACCACGCCGCGCAGCATCTGCCGGCCCAGCTCCGGGTGCGTGATCTCCCGGCCGCGAAAGAAAACCGAAACCTTGACTCTTTGTCCCTTCTCGATGAACTGGCGAATGTTTCTCACTTTGTGCTCGACGTCGTGGGCGTCCGTGCGCGAGCCCATTTTGACTTCCTTGATCTCGACCAGCGTGTGCTTCTTCGGCCCGTGCGATTTCTTTTTCTGCTCGTAGCGAAACTTGCCGTAATCCATCATGCGGCAGACGGGCGGCTGCGCGTCCGGCGCCACCTCGACCAGGTCGAGCTCCAGCGCTTCCACCTGTTTGAGCGCCTCGTGCAGCGGCAGCACGCCGAGCTGTTCGCCCTTGGCTCCGATCACCCGCACTTCGCGCGCGCGAATTTGATGATTGATTCTCGCTTCCCTAGCGATAGGCCACCTCCCTGTCCGGCTGGTTGTCCATTTCTATGCTTCTCCCATCTCGCGCGCAACCTCGGCGCGCAGCTTCTGCGTGAATTCCGCGGGCGTCAGCGGCGGCAGATTCTCGCCGCCGCGGCGGCGCGGCGCCACCGTGCCCGCGGCCACTTCCTTGTCGCCGATCACGATCGCGTAGGGGATCTTCGCCAGCTGCGCTTCGCGAATCTTGTAACCGAGCTTTTCGTTGCGGCCGTCGAGCTCCGCCCGCCAGCCGTCGGCGCGAAACTGGTCGAAGACTTTTCTAGCATATTCCTTCTGCTCGTCGGTAACGGTCAGTATTTTCAACTGCACCGGCGACAGCCAGAGCGGAAACGCGCCGGCGCAGTGCTCCAGCAGAATCGCGATAAAGCGCTCGATCGAGCCGAGCACGGCGCGATGGAGCATGACCGGCGTCGCCTCGCTGCCCTCGGGCGTCACGTAGCTGAGGCCGAAGCGCTCGGGCATGGCGCAGTCGATCTGCACCGTTGCCAGGGTCCAGGAGCGCTCGAGCACGTCGCGAAAGTCGAAGCCGATCTTGGGGCCGTAAAACGCGCCCTCCCCCGGCAAAACCTGCACCGAAAATCCGGCCCGTTCAAGACAGCGGCGCAGCGCCGCCTCGGCGGCGTCCCACAGCTCGATGCGGCCGAGAAATTTTTCCGGCCGGGTCTGCAGGGTAACTTCGATGCGGTCGAAGCCGAAAACCTTGTAAACTTCCCGGGTCATGGCGACGAACTGCTCGAGCTCGCCGTCGAGCTGCTCCGGCGTGCAGTAAATGTGCGCGTCGTCCTGGGCGAAGGAACGCACGCGGGTCAGGCCGGAGAGAACTCCGGACGGCTCGAAGCGATGGAGCCGGCTGAAATCGGCGTAGCGAATCGGCAGATCGCGATAGGAATATTTGCGCGACGCGTAGAGATAGCAGTGCCCCGGGCAGTTCATCGGCTTGACGCCGTACTCGCCGTCGTGGACTTCCATCAAGAACATGTCGTCGCGAAACGCCTCGTAATGCCCGGAGGTTTTCCACAGATCGGTCTTGTAGATGAGCGGCGTCACCACCTCGCTGTAGCCGTAGCGCTCGTAGAGGCCGCGAATGTACTGCACCAGCCGGTTGTAGATCACCGTCCCCTTGGGATGAAAAAAGGGCGAGCCGGGCGCGATCGGGTGGAGCGAGAACAGATCCAGCGCCGGCCCGAGCCGCCGGTGATCGCGCTGCTTGGCTTCCTCCACCCGTTTCAGATAAGCGTCGAGATCTTTTCTGTTGGCCCAGGCAGTCCCGTAAATCCGCTGCAGTTGCTCATTGCGCGAGTCGCCGCGCCAGTAGGCGCCGGCCACGCTGGTGAGCTTGAAGGCCTTGATCGCGCCGGTGCGCGGCACGTGCGGCCCGCGGCAGAGGTCGACCCAGTCGCCCTGGCGATAAAGCGACACCTTGTCGTCCGGGATGCCCTCGATGATTTCCACTTTGTAATGCTCGCCCATCTTGCGAAAAAGCTCGGCGGCATCTCCGCGCGCCATCTCTTCGCGCACGATCGGCAGATCGGCCCTGGCCAATTCCTGCATGCGGCTTTCGATCGACTGCAAATCTTCGGGCGAGAACGGCTGCTCGCGCTTGAAGTCGTAATAAAATCCGTTCTCGATGGTCGGCCCGATGGTCACCTGAGTGCCGGGAAAAAGGCTTTGCACCGCCTGTGCCATCAGGTGCGCCGTCGAGTGGCGCAGGGTATCGAGACCCTCGGGACTGTCCGGGTAAACCCACTCGAGATTCGCATCCTGCTCCACGCTCCGGCTGAGATCCACCAGCCGGCCGTCGAGCCTGGCCGCGAGCGGTTCTCTCTTTCCGCCGAACTCCGTCGCCAGCTCAGCGATGCGGATGCCGCGGCGCACGGCGACGGATTTTCCGCCGGGTAAGACAACGTGAATCGAATCCATGCGATTAGAAAATGGTAGGCACGGGCAGGATTGAACTGCCGACCTCTTCCGTGTCAAGGAAGCGCTCTCCCACTGAGCTACGTGCCTGCGAAATACGCCGAGGGGTGTTGTTTTGGCTCCAGCGAACTAACATCAAAGCATCATTCTATCTTGCCCGCCTGGCTTGCGTTCTCTGCCGTCGGAGTTTTCCGGCGGAGTCGTGGAAAACAGCGCAAGAGATCGATTTTACTACCAATTTCCATCCCGCATGTCAACTAGGGACGGCCGATCGAAGGGGCCCGGCTCTGCAGCCAGACCAAACCCCTGTAAAGATATTGGCATCCGGAAAAAACCGTTACAACGGTGGTGATAGCAATAAACCCGTTGAGCACCGCCGGAGCCAATAGCCGCGGGTCGTGCAGCATCACCAGCGCGACCGCAAGAGTCAAAAGCTGAAAGGTGGTGCTCCATTTGCCGGCGCGCGTGGGTCGCACCTGCAATCGCTCCTCCACCAGAAAATAAATCAGCGCGTAGCCGACCAGGATCAGAACATCGCGGCCGACGACGACGATGACCAGCCACAGCGGAATGTCGCCGATAAAACCGAGCATGCCGTAGGAGCTGATCACCAGGAGCTTGTCCGCCACCGGATCGAGGTAAGCGCCGAGCGCGGTCTGCTGCTTCATCCAGCGCGCCGCCAGCCCATCGAGAAAATCGGTGAGCCCGCCGAGCGCAAACACCAACAGCGCTTCCCAGTAATAGTGATAGGATAGAAATTCCAGGAACACCGGGATCGTGAGAATGCGCAGCAGGGTCAGAAAATTCGGCAGGTTGAGCATGGAGCATCACGACAGGCGCTCTGCCGAAAGCGCGCTCGCGGCGAGCCGCTTGCGGATTTGCCCGGCGAGCTTGGGCGCGGCCAGCGCCGTGACGCGGACCCGCTCGCCGTCGTATTCTTCGCTGACGATCCGGCCGCGCTCGCGCAGCAGCGCCAGCAGCGGCCCCTGTGCCGGCGTGAAGCTCGCCTGAAAGAGCTCCTTGTCGCGGTCGAGAATTTTTCCCACCGCGGCCAACAGCTCATCGATACCGGCGCCGGTCAACGCCGAGATCGGCCGGACGCCGAGCGTGCCGCGGCTTTTTAACGGCGCGCTCGGCGCGCCGGCCAGCCGATCGATCTTGTTCGGCACCAGCAAAGTCGCCAGCTCGCCCGCGCCGATCTCGTCGAGAACTTTTTCGATCACCTCGATGCGCTCCTCGAAGAGCGGGTCGGAGACATCGACCAGATGGAGCAGCAGATCGGCGCGGCTCACTTCTTCCAGGGTGCTCTTGAACGCCTCGATCAGCGAATGGGGAATCTTGTGGATGAAGCCCACGGTATCGACCAGCATGACCTTGTCGCCGTTGGGCAGGCGCAGCGCGCGGGTGGTCGGGTCGAGGGTCGCAAACAGTTTGTCCTCGACGAAAACTCCGGCGCGGGTGAGCGCGTTCATCAAAGTCGATTTGCCGGCGTTGGTGTAGCCGACCAGCGCCACGGTGGGAAACGGCACCTCGTGGCGCTCCTTCCGTTGCAGCGCGCGGGTCCGCTCGACCGTTTTCAGGCGGTGCTTGAGGTGGCCGATGCGCTCGCGAATGCGCCGCCGATCGACTTCCAGCTGGGTCTCGCCGGGCCCGCGGGTGCCGATGCCGCCGCCCAGGCGCGACAGATGGGTCCACTGGCGCGTCAGCCGCGGCAGCAGGTATTCGAGCTGCGCCAGCTCGACCTGGAGCTTGCCTTCGTTGCTGCGCGCGCGCTGGGCGAAAATATCGAGGATGAGCTGGCTGCGGTCGATCACGCGCAGCTTGAACGCCGCTTCGAGATTGCGCTGCTGCGCCGGGGTCAGGTCTTCGTCGACGATCACCAGGTCGGCGTGATGTTCGCTCAGGCTCTTTTGAATTTCGTCCACCTTGCCGCGGCCGATCAAAGTCGCCGGCGTCACGCTTCTCACCTGCTGGGTGAATTTGCTCAGCACCGTGGCGCCGGCGGTTTCGGCCAGACGCTCGAGCTCCTCCAAACTTTCGTCGAGCGCCAGTCGATGATCGCGGCTCGGCAGCTCGACCCCTACGAGGACGGCGCGTTCCCGGCGATGGGCGGTGGAAGTCGACTGCTTCAAGAGTCCAGGGCGTGAAAACGGATGCGCGGGCCGAACAAGCGCTCGACGGCGTCGGCCAATTCCGGGGAAGACGCGATGCGCACCTGCTCGGGCAGCTCGATGACGGTCTCGCCGTCGGCGGCGGCGAGCATGTGCAGGTAAACCGTCGCGGGACCGGGATAGTCGAGCAGAGTATCGCGCAATCGGATCAGCTCCTCGGCCGAGACCTCCGCCTCGCGAACGTAGAGGTGGACTTTTTCTCCGTTGCCGTTGGCTTTGCCGTTGCCGTTGGCGTGCGCGCTCTTTTTTGCCGCCTCGGCGAGCGGCGTGACCTCGCTGGCGATCACCTGCATCCGCTCTTCGCCGATCTCGAGCCGTCCCTTGACGAAGATCGGATCATCGGCGCCGAGCAATTCGGCGCTTTTTTTATAGGTGTCGGGCCAGACGATCACTTCGATAAAACCAGTCTTGTCCTCGAGATTGAAGTTGGCGTAGCGGTCGCCTTTCTTAGTATTGCGCAACTTGAGCGCCGATACCACCCCGCCTATTTTGACCTCGCCGCCCTGGGCTTTTTCCTTGAGCGCGGCGATCGTCCCGCTGGTGATCCGGGCAAGAGCGCGCTCGAATTTATCGAGCGGATGGCCGGTAATATAAAATCCCAGCGCTTCTTTTTCGAAGGCGAGCGATTCCTGCGCCGACCATTCGGCGACCTGCGGGTAGACATCGCCGGGCTTCTTGCCGCCTCTGGCGGGCGTGCCGAGCATGGAAAAAATATCGATCTGATGGCTCGCCTGGTCGCGCTGGTAAGCCTGGCCGGCTTTCATCGCATCGTCCAGGGCGCCGATCATGCGCGCGCGCGACACCTGGGTGGCGTCGAAGGCGCCGCACTTGATCAAACTTTCGATGACCCGGCGGTTGACCGCGGTCATATCGACCCGCCGGCAGAAATCGAAAAGCGATTCGAAAGGTCCGTCCTTGGCGCGGCTCTCGAGAATCACCTCGACGGCCTTTTCGCCGACGTTTTTCACGCCCGCCAAACCGAACCGGATCTTGTCGCCCACCGGCGTGAAGTTGGCGCGGCTCTCGTTTACGTCGGGCGCGAGCACTTCGATGTCCTTGTCGCGGCACTCGGCGAGGTTTTTGATCACCTTATCGGTGTCGCCCATCTCGGAGGTCATCAGCGACGCCATGAACTCCACGGGATAGTGGGTTTTCAGATAGGCGGTCTGGTAGGAAACCAGCGCGTAGGCCGCGGAGTGGGATTTGTTGAAACCGTAGCGCGCGAAGGTCTCCATCTGGTCGAATATTTCCATGGCCCTTTTCTCGTCGATTTTCTTCGCCACCGCGCCGCTGACGAAACGCTCGCGCTGCGCGGCCATTTCCTCCGGGTCTTTTTTGCCCATGGCGCGGCGCAGAATGTCCGCCTCGCCCATGGTGTAGCCGGCAAGGATCTGCGCCGTCTGCATGACCTGCTCCTGGTAGACGATGACGCCATAGGTGTCTTTCAGGATCGGTTCGAGCAGCGGATGCAGATATTTGACCTTCTCCTTGCCGCTTTTGCGCTTGATGTAGTCTTCCGCCATGCCGCTGTCGAGCGGGCCGGGACGATAGAGCGCGAGAATCGCCACCAGGTCTTCGAAGCAGTTGGGCCGGATGCGCACGGTCATCTCGCGGATGCCCGTGCTTTCCAGCTGGAAGATGCCGGTGGTGTTGCCCTGGCAGAGCGTGCGGTAGGTTTTCTTATCGTCCAGCGGCAGCTGATCGAGATCGACTTTGACGCCGCGCGCGATCTCGATCAGCTTCAGGCAGTCGTGAATCAACGTGAGCGTCTTGAGGCCGAGGAAGTCGAACTTCACCAGGCCGATTTTTTCCACCCAGCTCATTTCGTACTGGGTGACGATGCCGCCCTCTTTGTCGACGAACAGCGGCAAATGATCCACCAGCGGCAGATTGGAGAGCACCACGCCGGCGGCGTGGGTGGACGCGTGGCGCACCAGCCCCTCCAGACGGAGCGCGTGATCCATCAAGGTCTTCACCCGCGGATCGCTTTTCATCATCTCGGGCAGGCGCGGCTCCATCTTCATCGCATCCGTCAGCGAATGATCGAAGCCCTGCTTGGGCGCGGGAATGAGCTTGGCGATGGCGTCCGCCTCGGCGAAGGAAAAGCCCAGCGCGCGGCCCACGTCCTTGATCGCCGCCTTGGCTTTCAGAGTTCCGAAGGTCGCGATCTGCGCCACCCGGTCGGCGCCGTATTTTTCCTTGACGTATTGAATGACCTGCGCGCGCCCGCGGATGCAGAAATCCACGTCGATGTCGGGCATCGACTTGCGCTCGGGATTGAGAAAGCGCTCGAACAGAAGCACGTGGCGGATCGGGTCGAGGTCGGTGATGCGCAGCGCGTAGGCCACCAGGCTGCCGGCGGAAGAACCGCGGCCCGGGCCGACCGGAATCCCGCTGCGCTTGGCGTAATTGATAAAATCCGCGACCACCAGAAAGTAGCCGGGAAACTGCATGTCCTTGATCACGCCGAGCTCGTATTCCAGCCGCTCCAGATAGGTTTTTCTCACCTCCGGATCGGTGACGCCTTCGAGGCGCTCTTCCAGGCCCCGGTGCGCGAGCTCATCGAGGTAATCGTCGAGGCTGATCTCCCTGGGCGGCGTAAAAGTCGGAAAATGATATTTGCCGAACTCGATTTCCAGATTGCAGCGGTCGGCGATTTCCAGGCTGCGCTCCACCGCGCCCGGGCAGTAATCAAAGCCCCGCGCCATCTCTTCGGCGGATTTCAGATAAAGCTCGTCGGTCTCGAGCTTGAGCCGGTTGTCGTCGTGAATCGTCTTGCCGGTCTGCACGCAGAGCAAAACGTCGTGAGCTTGATAATCGTCGCGCTCGCCGTAGTGGCAGTCGTTGGTGGCGACCACGGGAATCGACGTTTCTCTGGCCAATTCAACGAGCAGCCGGTTGACCTTTTCCTGCTCGGCCAGCTTGTTGTCCTGAATCTCGATGTAGTAGCGATCGCCGAAAATCGACGCGTACTGCTCCACCGCGGATCTGGCTTTTTCGTAAAGGCCCGCGGACAGCGCTTGCGAGACTTCGCCTTGCAGGCAGGCGCTCAGCGCGATCAGCCCGCCGTTCAACTCTTTGAGCAAATCCTTGTCGATGCGCGGCTTGTAATAAAATCCTTCCATGTAGCCGAGCGACACGAGCTTGCAGAGGTTGCGGTAGCCCTCCTTGTTCATCGCCAGAAGGATCAGATGATTGTTGTACTCCTTGGGCCCCCTGTCCACGCCCTTGCGCTCGAAGCGGCTGGTCGGCGCGACGTAGATTTCACAGCCGATGATCGGCTTGATGCCGTGGCCGAGCGCCTCGCGGTAAAACTCGATGGCGCCGAACATGTTGCCGTGGTCGGTCATGGCCAGCGCCGGCTGTTTCAGCGCCTTGACCCGCGCGAACATGCGGTCGATTTTGTTGGCGCCGTCGAGCAGGCTGTATTCGCTATGGCAGTGAAGATGAACGAAACGAGAGTGTTCCATCAGGCTACTGATTGAAGTAGCACAAAGGCGGCGCGACGACAATTATATTGCGGCGAATTTCACCGCAAAGTTATCCACAGCTCACGGCCACGCGCCCGCGGCGATGCAATCTTCGAGAATCGCGGCGAGAAGGTTGGCGAAATGAAACTGCGCGCGCTCGCCGCGCGTGATGCCCGCGAGCCGCTGGCCTTCATAAAGCGTCAGCTCAGCGGCGCTTGGGCCGATGCGCGCGCGGTAAATAAATTTCCGGTTGGGATAGACGTCGCCGCGCCGGCATTCGTAAACCCGAAACAGTTCCCAGGATTGCAGCTCGATGCCCAGCTCCTCGCGGACCTCGCGCACCAGCGCCTGTTCGGGTGTCTCGCCGGCCTCCACGTGGCCGCCGAAAAAATCCCAATGGTTGGGAAACGGGATCTCGGGCTTGGCGTCGCGCAGGTAGATGAGCAGCCGGCCGGCGCGGTCGAACAGCAGCGCCTGGGCGATTTGAATCTCGGCCATGGGCGGCGGCTCAAGCGAATTTCTTTTCGCCAAGATACCAGCGCCGCTTGAGCCGCGCCGGGTAGCGCAGGCCGAACTGATGGATGGCAATCTCGGTAATCGCCTGAACGGCCTCCGCGGCGGAATCGGTGACGATCAGACGATCGAGATCGGCCTGGTCGATGGTCTGTTCCTTGACCAACCGCGCGGCGAGAAAGTCGAGCAGCGGCTGCCAGAAATCCCGCGCCATCAACACCAGCGGAAAACCGCGGATCTTGGCGGTCTGGATCAAGGTCGCGGTTTCGAAAATTTCATCGAGCGTGCCGAATCCGCCGGGCAGCGCGATAAAAGCGTAGGAATATTTGACCAGCATCACTTTGCGCACGAAAAAATGCCGAAAGGTGATCCAGCGATCGAGATACAGATTGGGCTTTTGCTCCTTGGGCAGCTCGATGTTGCAGCCGATCGAGCGCCCGCCGGCTTCTCGGGCGCCGCGGTTGGCCGCTTCCATGACGCCCGGCCCGCCGCCGGTCATCACCGTAAAGCCGGCCCGGGCAAGCTCCGCGCCGCACTGGCGGCCCAACTCGTAGTAACGATGATCTTCCGCGAAGCGCGCCGAGCCGAAAACCGTGACGCAGGGACCGACGAAGTGAAGCGCGCGAAAACCGCGCATGAATTCGAAAAAGATGCGCACCGCGCGAAGCAGCTCCGAGGTGCGGGTTTGCGGCCCCTCGAGAAAGCGCACCACGTCGGCATGGCCGGGAGCGATGCCCCAGTTGCCTTCAGTTTTGCTTTCGCTGTCGAGCATGGAACGGCGCGGCCGGGATTCTTTGCGGAAGTTTAGCCGAGCCGGCTATTCCCACTCGATGGTCGCCGGCGGCTTGGAAGAAATATCGTAGACCACGCGGTTGACGCCGCGCACCTCGTTCAAGATGCGGTGGGAAATTTTTCCGAGCAGCTCGAAAGGCAGCGCCACCCAGTCGGCGGTCATGCCGTCCTGGCTGTCGACCACCCGCAGCGCGACGACGTTTTCGTAGCTGCGCTCGTCGCCGACCACGCCGACGGTCTTGACCGGCAGCAGGACCGCGAAAGACTGCCAGACCTTTTCATAGAAGCCGGCGGCGCGGATCTCGTCGAGCACGATCACGTCGGCTTCGCGCAAGACATTGAGGCGCGCGGCGGTTACCTCGCCGAGCACGCGAATCGCCAGACCGGGGCCGGGAAACGGCTGGCGCTGAATCATTTCCAGAGGCAGACCGAGTTCTTTGCCAAGGGATCTGACTTCATCCTTGAAAAGCTCGCGCAGCGGCTCGATCAACTCGAATTTCATGTGCGTCGGCAGCCCGCCGACGTTGTGATGCGACTTGATCGTCGCCGACGGCCCGAGCACCGAGACCGATTCGATCACGTCGGGATAGAGCGTTCCCTGGGCGAGAAACCGGATCTCGCCGAGCCTGCCCGCTTCCTGCTCGAAGACTTCGATGAACTTGTTGCCGATGCGCTTGCGCTTGACTTCGGGGTCTTCGACGCCGCTCAGGGCCGCGAGAAACTGCTCGCTCGCATCCACGTAGCGAAAGCTCGGCCCGAACCGTTCAATGAAAAGCGCGCACACGCGCTCGGCTTCGTCTTTGCGCAGAAGACCGTTGTTGACGAACACGCAAATCAGCCGCTCGCCGATGGCGCGATGGATCAGGGTCGCCGCCACGGACGAATCGACGCCGCCGCTGAGCGCGCAGAGCACCCGGCCGGCGCCGACTTGCGCGCGGATTTTCGCGACCGAGCTCTCGATGAAATGCTCCATCGTCCACTCGGGCCGGCAGCCGCACACCCGAAAAATGAAATTGTCGAGGATCTCCCGGCCGCGCGGCGTGTGCGCGACTTCGGGATGAAACTGCACGCCGAAGTAGCGCCGGGACGGATCGGCAAACGCGGCGATGGGCGAATTGCTGCTGTGCGCGAGAACGCTCCAGCCCTTGGGAAAAGCGGTCATCTTGTCGCCGTGGCTCATCCACACGCGGGTTGATTCTTGAGCGGCAAAGCCATGAAAGAGATCGCGGTCGCTGTCGATGATCAGGTCGGCGGGGCCGTACTCGCGCCGGTCCGCGCGCCCCGCCTCGCCGCCGAAGGCGAGGTTCAACACGCCCATGCCGTAGCAGATGCCGAGGAACGGCACCGGCAGTTGGAACAATTCAGCGGCGACCTTCGGCGCGTTTTCCTGATACACGCTCGCCGGACCGCCGGAGAGAATGATTCCTTGAGGCCTGAGCGCGCGGATTTTTTCCAGCGCCAAATTGAACGGGCGGATCTCGCAATAAACCTTGGACTCGCGAATGCGGCGAGCGATGAGTTGCGTGTACTGGGAACCGAAATCGAGGACGAGGATCATTCGACTCTGTAATTCGGCGCTTCCTTGGTGATGAACACGTCGTGCACGTGCCCTTCGCGCAGCGCGGCCGAGGTGATCTGCATGAACTTCGCCTTGCTGTGCAGCGTCTCGACGTTTTTGCAGCCGAGGTAGCCCATGCCGGCGCGCAGACCGCCGACGAGCTGATGGACATTGAACGACAGCGATCCCTTGTACGGCACCTGGCCTTCGATACCCTCGGGAACGAGCTTGTTGGAATCCATCACGTCGGCCTGCCCGTAGCGATCGCGGCTCCCCTGCCCCATGGCGCCGATGGAGCCCATGCCGCGGTAGGACTTGTAGGTTCGGCCCTGATACAAAATCGTCTCGCCGGGGCTTTCCTCGGTGCCGGCGAAAAGGCTGCCGATCATCACCGTGTCCGCGCCGGCCGCGAGCGCTTTGGTGATGTCGCCGGAATATTTGATGCCGCCGTCGGCGATGATCGGCACGTTGTGGCGCGCCGCCGCTTTGGCGCAGCTGCCGATCGCCGTGATCTGCGGCACGCCGACGCCCGAAACCACGCGCGTGGTGCAGATCGATCCCGGACCGACGCCGACTTTGACGACGTTGACGCCGGCCTGAATCAGCGCGGCGGTGCCCTCGGCGGTCGCCACGTTGCCGCCGCAAATTTCCAGATCGGGATAGCGCCGGCGAATCTGTCCGACCACGTCGAGAACGTTTTTGGAATGTCCGTGAGCGGTATCGACCGCGATCAGATCGACGCCCGCTCGCACCAGCGCCTCGACCCGCTCTTCCCAGTCGGGCCCCACGCCGACTGCCGCGCCGACCCGGAGCCGGCCGCGCTCGTCCTTCGACGCGTTGGGGTACTGGATTTTCTTTTCGATGTCTTTGACCGTGATCAGGCCCTTCAGCTCGAAGCGATCGTCGACCACCAGCAGTTTCTCGATGCGGTGCTGGTGCAGCAATTCTTTGGCCTCGTCGAGACCGACGCCGGGTTTGACCGTGACGAGATTTTCCCGGGTCATCACTTCCGAGACCGGCCGGTCGTGGCGCTTCTCGAAGCGCAGATCGCGATTGGTGAGAATCCCGACCAGCTTGCCGTTCTTGGTGACCGGCAGGCCCGAGATGCCGTACTTGCTCATGATCCCCTGCGCGTCGGAAATTTTCTGGTCCGGCGCCACCGTGATCGGATCGGTGATCATGCCGCTCTCGAATTTTTTTACCTTCTCGACTTCGCCGGCCTGCGCCCAAACCGAGAGATTGCGATGGATGATGCCGAGGCCGCCCTCCTGCGCCATGGCGATGGCGGTTTTCGATTCGGTCACGGTATCCATGGCCGCGCTCACCAGCGGAATATTGAGCCGGATGCGCTCGGTCAGGCGGGTGGAAACATCGATCTCGCGCGGCAGCACCGAAGACTCGGCGGGAATCAACAGCACGTCGTCGAACGTTAAACCGACGGGCAGGACTTCTTGTTCCAGCATCGTTCACCTCCGAGCGAAGCTAAAAAAAAACCCAGACCTGCGCCTGGGTTTTTCGCACGCGAGAATTGTTTACGAGCAAACATGAAATCTTATACCAGGAATTTTTTTCAGCGGCAAGTTCGCGCCGAGTTGAGGCAGCGATATCGATATGATAGCAAGAAAACCGCTCATGCCGCTTTACGAATACGAATGCTCCAGGGGACACCGCTTCGAAGCGCTGCAAAAAGTCGCCGACAAGCCGCTGCGCCGCTGCGAGATCTGCGCCGCCGCGGCCAAGCGCGCGGTCTCCCAGCCCACCCTGCTGCACAACCGCGGCGTGCACGTCTTCGACCGCGTGACCAAAGACGACGCGCTCCGCGCCCGCCCCTCCTCGCTCAAGTCTTTCAAAAAAGATAAATTCTAGCCGCCGTTTCCGGGATGCGCGTGTAAAGATCGCCCTCGCGCTCGTGATTGACGCGATCCTCGATTCTCGATCCTCCATCTTCGATCTTCGCTTCCCACCCGCGATTCCGGTTGTCATTCACCATTCGCTTTGGTAGCGTTACGCCCGCTTCACCTCCGATCATGCTCGCCAAAGTCAACAGCGCGGCTCTCTACGGCATCGACGCCCTGCGCGTCCAAGTGGAGATCGACCTCGCGTCGGGCTTGCCGCAGCTGGCCACTGTCGGCCTACCGGAAGGAGCGGTCAAGGAGAGCAAGGACCGCATCCGCGCCGCGGTGAAAAACTGCGGCTACACCTTTCCGGCCAAACGCATCACGATCAACCTCGCTCCCGCCGACATCAAGAAAGAAGGCTCGGCCTACGATTTGCCGATGGCCGTCGGCATTCTCGCGGCCGAGGAGTTGATCGAGAAAACTCGGCTCGACGATTATTTATTGATCGGCGAGCTCTCGCTCGACGGCACGGTGAAGCCGGTGCGCGGCGCGCTATCGATCGCGATGGCGGCGCAAAAAGACAGCGTCAAAGGGATTATCCTGCCCGAGCAGAACGCGCCGGAAGCCGCGGTGGTGAAGGAAGTGGAAGTGCTCGGCGTGCGCGATCTGCCGCAGGTGGTGGAATTTCTGAACGGCGGGCAATCGATCGAGCCCAGCGCGGTCAACCTCGACGATCTTTTCAGCCGCCACTCTCAGTACAGCGCCGATTTCAGCGACGTCAAAGGCCAGCAGCACGTCAAGCGCGCGCTGGAAGTCGCCGCCGCCGGCGGCCACAACGTCATCCTGGTCGGCCCGCCGGGCTCCGGCAAAACCATGCTGGCGAAGCGGCTGCCGACGATTCTTCCCGATCTCACCCTCGCCGAAGCGCTCGAGACCACCAAGATTCACAGCGTCGTCGGCCTGCTCAACGGCCAGCCGATGATCGCCACCCGGCCGTTTCGCTCGCCGCACCACACGATCTCCGACGCCGGCCTCGTCGGCGGCGGCACGGTGCCCAAACCCGGCGAGGTTTCGCTCGCCCACAACGGCGTGCTTTTTTTGGACGAGCTGCCGGAATTTCGCCGCAACGTCCTCGAAGTCATGCGCCAGCCCCTCGAGGACGGCAACATTACGGTTTCGCGCGCCATCGGCTCGATCAACTATCCGGCGAGCTTCATGCTCGTGGCCGCGATGAATCCGTGCGTCTGCGGCTTTCTGACCGACCCGCAAAAAGAATGCACCTGCACGCCGCTGCAGATTCAGCGCTACCGCTCCCGCGTCTCCGGTCCGCTGCTCGACCGTATCGATATCCAGGTCGA